>OOCP01000193.1_pt1 | contig 79648 bp, 75 predicted proteins | sample 1671511 | NCBI WGS metagenome assembly OOCP01 (sample SAMN06348164, study PRJEB24527) | human gut metagenome | biome: human gut; feature: ankylosing spondylitis patient; material: feces | host: Homo sapiens | place: China | collected 2015-10 | reverse complement strand
TGCTTTGCTTCCTGCTTCATCTTGCGGCTGCCCAGATGCACCAGCGGCAGCTTGCCCTCCTTGCAGATGGGGCACTCTTCCGGTGCGTAGTTGGGCAGGTCCAGCTTGAGGGCGCTTGCCACGATGGGAATGGGAGACGGAGCCTCGGGCTTGGTGCGGTCCACCACGCAGGTGATGCCCACGCAGATGCCGCCGTTCTCTTCGATCACGCGCTTGGTCTCCAGAGAGGAGATACCAGTGGTGACCACGTCCTCAGCGATGAGGCACTTCTCACCCGGGTGGATGGCGAAGCGCTTCAGGGTCATCACATTGTCCACGCGCTCGGTAAAGATGGCGCGCTTGCCGGTCTGGCGGGCCAGCTCATAGGCGTACACGATGCCGCCCATGGCCGGGCCGACGATCACATCCACGTCCATTTCCTTGACCTTATCTGCCACGGTCTTCATCACCTCGGCGCAGCGGTCGGGGTACTGCTGCAGGTAGGCCATCTGGCAGTATGCGCTGGAATGGCGGCCGGAGGACAGCAGGAAGTGGCCTTCCAGGAACGCGTCACAGCTCTTCAGGATCTCAAGTGCTTCACTCATTGTACTTCTCCCTCTCTTTTATAAAAATGTCTTTTGAACGGTATTGTACCACGCTTTTGCGTGATTTGCAAATTTATGCAGTGACTTTGTTTTTATGCGTATAAATCAGCATTTTACTGGTATATCAATTGGATTATTCAGCATTCCGGGCACATCCGCGGATCTCGTCCAGCGTTTTCACGCCGTTCTTGTCCATCCATGCGGCCATCTCGTCGGCAATGGTCTCCATGGCGCGGGGGTTGGCAAAGTTTGCGGCACCCACCTGCACCGCCGCAGCACCAGCCATGATGAACTCCAGTGCGTCACGGCCCGTGGCGATGCCGCCCAGACCCACCACCGGGATGTTCACAGCGCCCACGGCCTGCCACACCATGCGCAGGGCAATGGGCCGCACCGCCGGGCCGGACAAGCCCGCAAAGATGTTGTTGAACACCGGGCGGCGCTTTTCCAGATCGATGGCGCAGGCCTGGAAGGTGTTGGTCAGGCTGATGGCATCCGCACCGGCGGCTTCCACGGCCTTGCACATCTCAGGGATGTTCTCGGCCTGCGGGCTCAGCTTGACCATCAGGGGCTTTTTGCAGGCAGCGCGCACCATGCGCACCACCTCACCGGCAGCTTCGGCTTTCACGCCGTAGGCCATGCCGCCCACCTTGACGTTGGGGCAGGAGATGTTCAGCTCCACGATGTCCACTGCGCTGTCGCTCAGCATCGCGGCACCTTCCACATACTCTTCCTCACTGTGGCCGCCAAGGTTGGCAATGGCCACCGTGCCGTATTTCTGCTTCAGTTCCAGCATCTCGGGCAGCTCCACGTCAATGAAGTGCTGCACGCCGGGGTTCTGCAGGCCGATGCTGTTGATGAGGCCGGAGGGGGTCTCCCACAGGCGCTCGCCCTTGTTGCCGTACTGGCCGTGCAGGGTCAGGCCCTTGCCGGAGATGCCGCCGATCTTGGCAAAGTCTGCCAGCTCTTCGTACTCCACACCGTAGCCCACAGTGCCAGATGCGCCGATGACCGGGCTGTTCAGCACAAAGCCCAGCAGGTTGGTTTTCAGGTCAGCCATCAGAAGAACACCTCCGTTGCATCAAATACCGGGCCGTTCTTGCACACGCTCTTGCCCTCGCCGCCCCTGGTCTCGCAGGTGCAGCCAAGGCAGGCACCAATGCCGCAGGCCATCTTCTTTTCCATGCTCACAAAGCAGGGGGTGCCCTTCTCGGCACACAGGCGGGCGGCGTTCTTCATCATGACCGTGGGGCCGCACACCAGCACCACATCGTAGTCGGCGGGGTCGTACAGCTGGGTGACAAAGCCGTGGAAGCCCACTGCGCCGGTGTCGGTGGACACCTTGACAAGGTTTGCGATCTCGCGGTACTCTTCCATGCAGTAGGGGGCATCCCGGAAGCCGAAGAACACATCCGGCTTCACACCTGCCGCTGCCAGTTCACGGGTGAGCTGGAACATGGGCGCGGTGCCGATGCCGCCGCCCACCACAGCGATCTTTTTGTACTTGCTCAGGATGTCCGGCACATCAAAGCCGTTGCCCATAGGGCCGGTGAGCTGGAAGGTATCCTTCATTTTGAGCTGCGCGATCTTTTCCGTGCCCTCGCCCACCACCTGATACAGAAACTCGATGGTGCTGCTGTCCGGGTTCCAGCGGTGCACGCTGATGGGCCGGGACAGGAAGGGGGCTTCGTCTGCGCCCCATGCACGCAGGGTAAAGAACTGGCCTGCGTGGGGTGCGTGATCGCGGTCCGGCCAGACCACCGTCAGCAGGCGGATGTCCGGGGCAATGACCTCATTGCGCAGAACAGTGGCTTCACAGCAGGCTGCACGCATGAGCAATGGCCTCCTTCATATTCACACATTCGTTGTAAGCGGCTTCGTCAAAGGCAGTACCCGGCTGCTTCTTATAGGCCAGCAGGATGCCGCGGCTGGAGTTGACCACGCCGCCGTTGCCCTTGGTGAGGTACTGGGCAATGTCCTCGGCCTTGCCGCCCTGTGCGCCGTAGCCGGGGATCAGGAAGAAGCTGTCCTGATACTTTGCACGGATCTCGGTGGCCTCCTCGATGTGGGTGCCGCCGATAACCAGACCGATGGAGGAGTAGCCGTGCTCGCCCATGTAGTCCTTGCCCAGAGCGTTCAGCTTGTCGCCCACCAGATCGTAGACGTGGCGGCCGTCGGCCAGCTTCTCATACTCAAAGTCCTTGGCACCGCCGTTGGAGGTGCGGCAGAGCACGAACATGCCCTTGCCCTGCTTTTCAGCGTAGGGCAGGTAGGGGCTGATGGAGTCCAGACCCATATAGGGTGCCAGCGTGACGAAATCACTCTCGAAATCGCCGGTAAAGTGACCCATGGCGTACATCTCGGCGGTCTTGGCAATGTCGCCGCGCTTGATGTCGGCGATCACCGGCACACCGGCCTCGCGCACAGCCTTCAGGGTGTCGGCGTAGGCCTTCATGCCCTCAAGGCCCAGAGACTCGTAGTAAGCGATCTGCACCTTGTAGCAGCCTGCCACGGCCTTGGTGGCGTCGATGAGCTTCCTGTTGAAGCGCACGATGTTCTCGCCCTTCGTCAGGGTGCTGTCCACAAAATCGGCGGGCAGGTAGCTGAAGTCGGTATCCAGACCTACGCACACCGGGCCGCGGGCTTCCACTGCTTCGTAAAGCTTATCCATGTTGGTCATTGTGGGTTCCTCCTGTTTGCTCTCTTATCGATTGTTATCTTATATAGTATTGTTTTTTCAATTCTCTGCCTGATAGGTCAGCTTGCCGCCCTTGATGGTGGCGCACACCTTGCCGTACAGCTCAGCGCCGTCGAACGGGGTGTTGTGAGATTTGGAGTGCAGCTTGTCCTTGTCCACGGTGTAGGGGGTATCCAGATCCACCAGCACCATGTCGGCATCGTAGCCCGGCTCCAGCTGACCCTTGGCAAGGCCCAGAATTTCTGCCGGGCGGGTGCTCATCAGGTGCACCAGCACTTCCAGCGGCAGGCCTTCCTGCTTGCAGAGCTTGGTGTAGCAGACGCCGAAAGCGGTCTCACTGCCCACCATACCGGCCATGCCCTTGAGCTTGTCCTCTTCGGAGTGGGGCGCGTGGTCGGTTGCAATGGCATCCACGATGCCGGTGCGGATGCCGTCCACCAGCGCCTGCACATCGTCGGCGGTGCGGATGGGCGGGTTCACACGGTAATCGCAGGTATCATTGGTGAACCACAGGTGGTGCGGGGTCACCTCGCAGGTGACGGGTGCCCCCCGCAGCTTTGCCATCTGGATGGCATCCAGCGCACCGCGGGTGGACACGTGGCACATGTGCAGCTTGGTCTGGTAGTATTCGCTCAGCCAGCAGTTGCGCACCGTCTCGATGTCCTCAGCCAGACGGTAGTCCCACGGGCTGATCTCCATATCCTCGGCGTGGCTCATCACGGTGATGTCCTTCTGGGTGCAGATAGCGAAAGCCTTTGCCATGGTGGCATTGTCCTGCACGCCGTGGCCATCCTCGGTGATGAACTTCACACCGGCAGGCAGGGTCTTGAGGTGGTCGATGCTCACACCGTCAAAGTTCTCGGTGATGGAGACGGTCTGGTTTACATCGCACAGGCCTACTTCGGCAGCCTTCTGCTCCACCATGAACGCCTGTGCCGCAGAAGAGCACACCGGCTTTGTGTTGGGCATCAGGTTCACGAAGGTGTAACCGCCGGCGGCTGCGGCGCGGCTGCCGGTCTCGATGTCCTCCTTGTACTCAAAGCCCGGGGTGCGCCAGTGGCAGTGCAGGTCCACAAAGGCGGGCAGCACGGTCAGCCCGCCGGCATCAATGACCGTTTCGTTCTCCCCGGCCAGTGCCTCCAGCTCCTGACCTACAGCAGCGATCCTGCCGTCCTTTACAAAAATCTCAAGCGGTCTTCCTTCGGTGTTTACAGCATTTACAAGCAGCATCGCAGTTCCCTCCTGATTTGCGTTTGTCTGGTTCGGCTTTCCGGCTTACGGGCAAAAAAAAACTTTTCCCCGCAAAGGGAAAAGCTCATTCCACAAAAAAAGGAAACAACGAACCCACGGCAAAACCGGATGCGAACTGCTTGTTCAGTTTGGTGCACATCGCGCTTTTCTGCATGGTGCTGTCTCCTTTTATAAGTCTGGAATCTTTTCATAATATTTTAGCATAGAAGCGCGAAATGTGTCAATGCTTCCGCATATATTTTGTTGCAAAAAGGTTTGCCGCTTCCCTCCCGGAATTTTAGCCACTCTACCCAAAAGCAGTTTTTCCCCGCCAGATTCAGGGTTAGCCATGTCAATTCCTAGCATATTGCTGTACATTCCCGTCCGGGTGTGCTATTATAATATGGTCAAAAGAGTCAGAGGCTGTTTTCATGGCAGAGGCGTGATTTTTATTCAGAGCAGCTTCATCGGAATCAGGAAAGAGAGGGTTTTCCCATGGGTTTGTTGGAGGACGCGCGGAACATCCAGCGCAAGGACCCCGCTGCACGCAACGTGCTGGAGGTCATTTTGCTGTATCCGGGCTTTCACATTCTGGTGTATCACCGCATTGCGCACTGGCTGTACCGGCATAAGCGCTTTTTCCTTGCCCGCTGGGTCAGCCAGCACGGACGCCGCCGCACCGGCATCGAGATTCACCCCGGTGCCACCATCGGCAGATGCCTGTTCATTGATCACGGCATGGGCATCGTGTTCGGTGAGACCTGTGAGATCGGGGACAACTGCACCATCTACCACGGTGTCACTCTGGGCGGCACCGGCAAGGACACCGGCAAGCGCCACCCCACTCTGGGCAACAACGTGCTGATCGGTGCAGGCACCAAGGTCCTTGGCCCGGTGTATATCGGGGACAACTCCCGCATCGGCGCAGGCAGCGTGGTGCTGCGCAATCTGCCCGCCAACTGCACCGCCGTGGGCGTGCCCGCCGAGGTGGTGCGCATCAACAACAAGGCCGTGAACCCGGCGGACGATCTGGACCAGCAGGATCTGCCGGATATCGTAGCCCAGCGCCTGACCGATCTGGACCGCCGCCTCGGCGCGCTGGAAAACGCTGCGCAGGGCGACACCCCGCCCACGGCAGCGCAGATCGCCGCACGACAGAAGTCGTAACCATTTTAATGCCCTCCGCTTGCGCTCTGGGCATTATTCAAGGAATTTATATTCTTTAGATGCAAGTCGGAAAATCCTGCGGGATTTTCCGACTTGCCTTTTCACTGGAGCGGGCACAATGAAGAAGTGGCCTGTTTCCCGGCTGTGCGGCTGTTTCCGCAGGAAGCAAGCACAGACAGATCAAGTTTCCCTCTTGGACCCTTTCCGTGAAAATGCAACAGCGGACAGCCCGCAGGCTGTCCGCTGTTGCTCTATTATAAGATATTTTTCCGCTGAAGATGCCCAGAGCGCAAGCGGAGGGCATTTTCAATAAACCCTTTTTCCGCAGCCTTCCCCGGCGCAGAGAGCTTTCACCTTCTGCACCGCAGCGGCCACCAGATCGCTGATGGGCTGCTCCGGCACACCCACAATATAGTTTTCGCAGTGGTTCACCGGGATGAGCACCCGCATCGCATGGCTCTGGCACACGGCCGTGGCCATGGCGGGCGTGATCTCGCCCAGCAGTGCATCCGCAACGACGATGCCGATGGGCCCCACGATGATATCCGCGCTGCGGCAGTTCACCACCACGGCGTTCTCGCCGGTGGCGGCACGCGGGGCACCGGCCTTGCGCATGGCGTTTGCCGCCAGACTGTTGGTGCCCACCGCAGTGAGCCGGGCCTCCGGACACTGCGCGCTCAGGGCTGCCACCAGCTGTTTGCCAAGGCCCCCGCCCTGCCCGTCGATGACGAGCACATTCATCGGCTGCATCAGAAGTCGATCTCCTCAAGGCGCAGCAGCGCGATGATATAGATCTTCACGGCTTCCAGCAGCTTGTCAATGGGTGCCGCTTCGTTTGCGCCGTGCATCGGGCCGCCGAACTCCGGCAGCGGCAGGTCCACATGCTCGGGGCCGAAGCTGACAGCATAGGGGAAGTGGCGGGCATAGGTGCCGCCGCCCATGGTGAAGGGCTTGGCGTTCTCGCCGGTCACTTCGTTGTAGGTGTTGATGCAGGCCAGAATGGCGGGGCTGTCTGCTTCAATATAGAAGGGCTCGGCAGCGGTCACATCGCGCAGCTCAGCGCCGTCGCCCAGTGCGGCACGGATCTGCTCGGTCATCTTTTTGCCGTTGGTGCAGGTGGGGAAGCGGCTGTCCATGGTCTGGAAAATGCGGCCATCTTCCATGTAGATGCGGCCGCCGATCACAGTCAGCGGGCCAAAGGGGCCGTCGGCGCAGTTGATGCCCAGACCCTCACCGGCAGTAGAAGCGTGCAGCTTGCGCACGGCCTCCAGATAGGCGCGCTCGGTCTCATTGCACAGGCCATTGTCCAGCAGGTAGTTCACCACCAGACCAATGGCGTTCACGGTGCCCTGCGGCATGGCTGCGTGGCCGGACTTGCCCCAGCCGCGGATGCGCACGCCGTCGCCTTCCGGCTCCAGCGTGATGTTGGGGGCATTCTTCAGCTTAGAGATGTCGGTCCTGACCAGCGCGCTTGCACGGTCGGGCACGGCGTTGTTTGCCACGCCGCCCTCGATCTCCACGATGACGCCGTTGCACACCGGGCTGACGATCTTGGCACCGAACAGGCCCTTCTCGCCGTTGCACACCGGGAACTCGGCATCCGGGGTAAAGCAGAAAGCGGGAGCCGGGTAGTTTTTGAGGTAGTAGTCCACATCCTGCATGTGGGTCTCCTCGTTGGTGCCTGCCAGTGCGCGGATGGGGTAGCGCAGCTCATAGCCCTGCTCCTTGAGGAACTTCAGGGCATACAGGGTAGCCACCATGGGGCCTTTGTCGTCGGCAACGCCGCGGCCCAGCAGCCAGCCGTCCTGAATGCGCATGGTGAAGGGGTCGGCCGTCCAGCCGTTGCCCACGGGCACCACGTCCACATGGCAGATGGTCGCCAGATACTTTTCAGGGTCCTTGCCGGCCAGCTCTGCATAGCCGATGTAGTTTTCGCAGTTGCGGGTGGCAAAGCCCATGCCCGCAGCCAGCTCCAGCGTCTTGTCCAGCGCTGCACGGGGGCCTGCGCCGAAGGGTGCACCCTCTTCCGGGGTGCCCTCTACGCTGTTGACTGCCACCAGAGCGGCAATATCCTTCAGCAGCTGTTCCTTGTTTTGCGCAATATATGCGTCGATTTTCTGATTCAGTGCCTGATCCATGATCTTATCGTTCCTTTCCGTCCGGCAGCTTTTCGCCGCCGGTTCCAAAACACATTTTTATTTTAGCATACTCGGCGGCAAAATGCCATTGTCAATTGTTGTTCTTTGCCAGAACACAGTCTTTTTTCTCAGCCCACCGAGAACAGGGTGCTCAGCGCACCCAGCAGGCCCGCGCTGGCCAGACCCATGATGATGCCCGCCAGCAGCACGCCGCCCATGCAGGCCTTGACCACGTCCTTGAACTTCATATCCAGGATCGAACCCGCCAGCGTGCCGGTCCACGCGCCGGTGCCCGGCAGCGGGATACCCACGAACAGCAGCAGCGCCACCACAAGGCCGCGGCCCGCCTTGGCTTCCAGTGCGCGGCCGCCTTTCTCGCCCTTGACGATGCAGAACTTGCAGATTGGCCCGATAAGGGGCTTGTGGTAGCCCCAGATCAGGAATTTGCGTGCAAACAGATAGATGAACGGCACCGGGATCATGTTGCCCACCACGCACACCAGATAGGTGGGCAGGATGGGCAGGCCCATGCCAAGCCCGATGGGGATGGCTCCGCGCAGTTCAATGAGCGGCACCATGGAAACAAAAAATACCAGCAGATAGCTTTTGAGCATAGAGTCTCCTTTTTCCTGCTCTTTCCGGGAGAGCAGGCATTTTTTTACAGGTTACAGGTCAATGTCCAGCTCCACCGGGCAGTGGTCTGAGCCGAAGATCTCGTTGTGGATCTCCGCCGCGCGGATCTTATCGGCAATGCGGCGGGACACGATGAAGTAATCGATGCGCCAGCCCGCATTCTTCTCGCGGGCGTGGAAGCGGTAGCTCCACCAGCTGTACTTCACCTCATCCGGGTGCAGCACGCGGAAGCTGTCGGCAAAGCCTGCGTCCAGCAGTTCGGTCATTTTGCCGCGCTCCTGATCGGTAAAGCCTGCGCTCATGTGGTTGGTCTTGTCGTTCTTGATGTCGATCTCCCTATGGGCAACATTCAGATCGCCGCACAGGATCACCGGCTTTTTTGCGTCCAGTGCCAGCAGGTAGGCACGGAAGGCATCCTCCCACTCCATGCGGTAGTCCAGACGCTTCAGCCCGTCCTGACTGTTGGGGGTATAGCAGTTCACCAGCCAGAACCCCGGGTATTCCAGCGTGAGCACACGGCCCTCGTGGTCGTGCTGCTCAATGCCGATGCCGGCGGTCACGGACAGCGGCTGCTCACGGCACCAGCAGGCCGTGCCGGAGTAGCCCTTCTTCTCGGCAGAATAGGTATACTCGGTGTAGCCATCCGGCGCAAAATCCGCCTGACCGGGCTGCATCTTGGTCTCCTGCACCGAAAAGATATCGGCATCCAGAGCCGCAAAGCTCTCGGCAAAGCCATGGGTCAGGCAGGCGCGCAGGCCGTTGACGTTCCAGCTGATCAGTTTCATAGGTATACTCCTCTTTATGTTATGCCTGATATTTGGTTTTCCATACACCGCTGCGGAAGCGGAGCACAAAGCATGTCACGCGGCAAACCCAGTCAATGATCATTGCGATCCACACGCCCACAGCGCCCCAGCCCATGCGCACGCACAGCAGGTAGCTGAAGCCCAGCCGCCACACCGCCATGCTCAGGATGGACACGATCATGGTGAACTTCACATCGTTGGCTGCACGCAGGGCGTTGGGCAGCACGAAGGACAGGGTCCACAGCAGGATGGCAAAGCCTGCATGGATACGTACCAGCAGCTCAGAAAGCACCATCGTCTCACCGGACAGCGCGTAGATGCCGATGAGCTTGTGCAAAAACAGCAGGATGGCACCGTTGGAAAGACTCATTGCGATGTAAGACCACACCGTCAGCTTGCGGGTATAATAAACAGCCTGCTCGTCGTCCCGCGCACCGATGCAGCGGCCCACCACCGTGATCATGGCAAGGCTCAGGGCCTTGCCGGGGATAACGCCCATGCCGTCCAGATTGTTTGCCACGGCGTTTGCTGCGATCTGTACTGTGCCGAAGGTGGAGATCATGCTCACCACCAGAATGCGTCCAGCTTCGAACAGGCTGTTCTCAAAGGCGGACGGGATGCCGATGCCCAGAATGCGCTTTGTCATCTTTGCATCCAGCCGGGTGGTCTTTGGCACCGTGATGGCATTGCCCTTCTGGTAGCACTTGCGCAGGATAAGGGCCGCTGCCACCACACGGGACAGCACGCTGGGCCATGCAACACCGTCTACGCCCATTTTAAATCCGAAGATGCACACTGCGTTGCCCACAATGTTGATCACGTTCATCAAAAAGCTGATCTGCATGGAGATCTTGGAGTTGCCCATGCTGCGGAACAGTGCCGCACCGCCGTTATACAGTGCCAGAAACGGATAACTGATGGCGATGATGCGCAGGTACAGCACGCTGGCATCCAGCACATCGGCATCGATGGCACCGTAGAACAGCCGGATCATCGGTCTTGCAAAAACAAAACAGAATGCCCCCACCAGCAAACCGAATACGCCGCTGAGCAAAAGCAGCTGGCCAGAGCTTGCATCGGCCTCCTTCTGCTCCCGCGCACCCAAAAACTGGCTTACCACCACTGCGCCGCCAGTGGCCAGCGCCGCAAACAGCACGATGATGAGGTTGTTGATCATGTCCACAAGGCTGACACCGGAAATGGCCGCTTCGCCGCAGCGGGACACCATCATGGTATCGGCCATACCCACGGTCACTTCCAGCAGCTGCTCCACCAGCAGCGGGCCGGTCAGCAGCAGCAGTTCCTTTTGTGTGAACAGCGGCTTCCGCCCTCCGAAGAGCGGCTTTTTTGTTCCGCTCACCGCCTGATTTTCCATTGATATGCTCCTTTCCCCGTGCCGGGCCATCCTGCCCGGACACATACGCCCACCCTTCACAGGGCAGACTTCCCATTGAATGTATTCATCTTAGCACACGGACCGGTTCTTGTAAAGAACTGTCGCATTCTGCGTCTTTTTTGCCGCCGTTCCGGGCCGCACCGGCTCATTTTTATGCTTGTTCGTCAGTTTGCCGGGAACTTCTCGTTGAATTTGTGCGTTTCTCCAAAAATGCGATTTTTCGCACGTTTATTGATGAAAAATCGAAAAAAGGGCTTGTAATTCTTCCAAAAAAGTGGTATGTTGTATCCAACAAAGGCATTACGTTGGATACATGAACTTCTACGAGCGGTTCTTCGCTCAGCACAAAACCTTTGTTCTTAAAATTGCTATTTTCTTCATTTACCTTCTTATCATTTACCCTGCCTGCCCCGCAAGGGGCAAGAAAAGCGATGACTCAACCTGCACGAGTCACCGCTTTTTCTTTTTGTCTGTGCTAGCGCAGGCCTAACCATTTAAATGCCCTCCGTTTCACTCTGGGCATTTTCAGCGGAAAAATATTTTTATATTTGCAAATCAGGAATGACTGCGGTCATTCCTGATTTGCTTTTTCACGGGAAGGGGCCGTGGCGAGTAGCTGCATCTGCTGGCGCTCGCTCCCCTGCGGGGAGCTGTCGCACAGCGACTGAGGGGCCTTGAAATCGGCGCAACACAAAAAATCCTTTAGCGGAGCGACTTGGATTTTTTGTATGGAGCCCAACAGCTTTGGGGTTACTAGGGGCGAGTAGCCCCTAGTTTGCAACGGCGACGACCGCGGCCAGCGGCCGAAACAGGGAGGAGCTGTTGGGGCAGCGGCCTGCAGGATACGAGTGCCGCGCAAGGCACAAAGCAGACGCAGGGAGCCGCAACCCGCCGCCTCCCGCGCCTCGAAAGTAGCGGAGACCTTGCCGCGCTGAACACGCGGCATTTGCTGCGCAAACCGGTCTGCGGCTTAAAAGCCCCACTGGGGCTTTCATGCCCTGCGGGCACCGCCGTCCTTTCTGGTTCTCTTTTGGCACGCAAAAGAGAACATACCCGGCGGAGAAGAATTTTATAAAAGCCCTTAAGCCTGTCCCACGCGACCGCTCTCTGCACAAGAAGCAACTTTTTCCGTGAAAAAAGCAAATCAGGAAAATCCGCAGATTTTCCTGATTTGCAAATATAAAAATATTTTTCCGCTGATGATGGCGCAGCGCACGCGGAGCCATTTTAAATCTTCAGCCCTTCACAAGTTCCGCAAACGCCTTCCGCACATCGCCAGAGAAATACAGCGTGCCCAGTGCGCACACCGGGCCTTCGCCGCCCAGCTCCACCGCCCGGGCCACGCCCGCTTCAATGGAAGCTGCCGCTTCTGCCCTGCAGCCATAGGCCCGGATGTGTTCTGCCAGCGTTTCGGCAGGCATGGCGCGCGGCGTGTGCGCCGCCACCGTGACGAACCGCACCGCCAGCGGTGCCAGCAGGCTGAGCATCTGGTCCACATCCTTGTCTGCCATGATGCTGACCAGAAAAACGAACTTCTGCCCGGGGAAGCGGTCTCTCAGGCTCTGCACCGTGGCACGCATTCCGTGGGCGTTGTGGCTGCCGTCCAGCAGAAACGCCGGTTCGTGCCGCAGCAGCTCGAACCGGCCCGGCCAGCTGACCGTTTCCAAACCTGTGCGAATGGCGCTTTCCGGAATGTTCCAGCCATGGGTGCGCATCACCCGCAGAGCCGTGATAGCCAGCGCCGCATTTCGCGGCTGGTAGCTGCCGATCAGGGGCAGGTGCACATCCGTCAGGCCGTCAAAGTCGAACTCCACTGCGTCAAGGCTGCCGCCCTCGTATTTCAGCCTGCTGAAATCCACCTCAGTCAGCTCGGCATGCTTTTCAGCACAGACGCGGCGGATAACAATATCTGCCTCCGGCACGCCGCCGTAGCTCACCACCGGGCAGCCTTCCTTGATGATCCCCGCCTTGGCGGCGGCAATGTCCCCAAGGGTGGGACCAAGCTCCTTCACATGATCCATGCCCAGTGCCGTGATGACTGCGCACTCCGGGGCATCAATGACGTTGGTGGAATCCAGCGTGCCGCCAAGGCCCACCTCCAGCACCACGATCTCACATTTCTGCTGGGCAAAATAGAGCATCCCAAGCGCCGTGATGATCTCAAACTCGGTGGGCACATCTTCCATGGCATCGGCGGCGGGCTTTACCTGCTCCACCAGTTTCACCAGCTCTTCATCCGGGATCTGCACGCCGTTGATCTGGATGCGCTCGTTGAAGCGGTTGATGAAGGGCGAGGTGTACAGGCCCACCCGATAGCCCGCGGCCTGCAGGCAGGACGCCATCATGGCGGCGGTGCTGCCCTTGCCGTTGGTGCCTGCAACATGCACGAATCTGAGCTGTTTGTGCGGGTCGCCCAGTGCGGCCAGCAGGGTGCGGGTGCGCGTCAGGCCGGGCTTGTGGCCGGCCCACTGGACCGCATGGATGTATTCCATTGCCTGTTCGTAATTCATTGTAATGCCTCTTTTTACTTTTTCACCATCTTCATCAGGGTACGGTTCTCCAGCAGGATGCGCAGCAGCACAGTGTTCACCGCAGCCAGGATCAGTGCATTGGGGATGCGCACTGCCAGCGTTGCCCACGGGTAGCCGTAGAAGATGCGCAGTGCCAGCGAGGTGATGACCATGGAACCCACAAAGTGTCCCAGCAGCACGCTGATCTGCAGCCGCAGGCCGGTGCGCAGCCCGGGCAGCTTCTGCCATGCAAGCCCCGCTACCAGACCAATGGCACCCGCGCCCAGCGTGATGAGCGGGTTGATGGCGTAGCCTGCCAGCACGCCGCCGATCATATCGGCCACAGCGCCCACGGCAAAGCCGGCACCGGGGCCGAACAGCAGCGCTGCCAGCAGCACCGGCAGGCTGCCCAGATTGAACCGCACAAAGCCGGTGGAGATGCTCAGCACCCAGCTGAACACGATGCTCATTGCCACCAGCAAGGCCAGCATGGTGAGCGTGCGGACGGAATTTTTCGAGTTGTTCATATCAACTGTCCTCCTTGCAAAAGGAATACCGGGTGGGCGGTCTGCACAAACAAAAACGCCCTCCCTGTGACAAACCGCACAAAGGAGGGCGTGAATCCAACAACTTTCACTTCCGGGCGGGACGCAAGCCGTCTCGCCTGCACCCAAGTCCATGCAGCAGCGGGATGCAGACCATGCACCGCGGGTACACCTTCGTCCACAGCACAACTCCCCGTTGATGCGGCACTTAACGCACATGGTCTTACTCTGTTGATGGTTTTATTATAGTCCTTTTGCCACAGCCATGCAACCGCCTGCACAGACAACTTTGCCAAACCACCTCGTCAAATTTTAGCAGTTGTGCATAGCATCTGCCGGGTTTTGGCCTGTGTCCCCTTTTCATTTGCCGCATAACGTGGTAAGATGGGTTTAACCTTAAATATGGAGTCTTCTCCCGGAAAGGAATGTTTCCCAATGAAATTCAACGAAATGACCTATACCCGCCCGGACATCGGTGCCCTGCTGGCCCGGTGCAAAGAGCTGGCCGCAAAGGCCGCTGCCGCACCGGACGGCGATGCTCTTGTCCGGCTCTACTACGAGCAGAGCGAAGCCTTTGCGGAGTACAACACCGCCGCGAACCTTGCCAACATCCACTACACCTGCGACACCCGCGATGAATACTGGAAGGCTGAGCAGGACTTCTTTGATGCCAACGGCCCCGCCGTGACCAACGCCAGCGTAGAGATCAGCCGCTCTTTCCTTGCGAACCCGCATGTGGATGCCCTGACCGAAAAATTCGGCACCACCTGTGTGGCCGGCATGAAAAACGCCGTTCTCAGCATGGACGACCGCACCGTGGAGCTGCAGCAGCAGTTCAATGCTCTGGTGAGCCGCTACCAGCAGATCTACGGCGGCGCACTGGTGGAGCTGGACGGCAAACAGCTCACCATCCCGCAGCTGGGCCCTTACAAGGAGGATCTGGATCCCGCTGTGCGCCGCGCCGCCTACGAGGCCGAGGCCGGTTATTTTGACGCCCACCGTGCCGAACTGGACGAGCTGTACGGCGAGATCGTGAAGAACCTGAATGCACAGGCCCGGGTAATGGGCTATCACGACTACAGTGAGCTCTCCTACGTCCGCATGAACCGCATCGGCTACGGCCCGGAGGAGATCCGGAAATTCCGCGATCAGGTGGCAAACGATGTGGTGCCCCAGCTGCAAAAGGTGATGGCCCTGCGTGCAAAGCGCACCGGCATTGCCCGCCCCACCTTCACCGATCTGCCCATCATGTTCAAGGACGGCAATCCCAAGCCCATTCCCGGCTACAAAGCCCGTATGGATGCCGCCCGCACCATGTACCATGAGCTTAGCCCGGAAACCGCCGAGTTCATCGACTTTATGCAGGACAACGAGCTGTTCGATGTGGAGAGCCGCCCCGGCAAGATGTCCGGCGGCTATATGACCAGCCTGCCCAGCTACAAGGCCCCCTTCATTTTTGCCAACTGGAACAACACCTCCGGCGATGTGGACGTGCTGACCCACGAGTGCGGCCACGCCTTTGAGGGCTATGTGGCCGAGCGTGATCCCGAAGTGCCCGCCGATCTGGAATGCCCCGGCATGGAGAGCGCCGAGATCCACTCCATGGCCATGGAGTTCCTGACCGCACCGTGGCATCATCTGCTCTTCGGCCGGGATACCGACAAATACGCCCTGCTCCACGCTGAGGACAGTTTTGTGTTCCTTGCTTACGGATGCGAAGTGGACGAGTTCCAGCACATCATGTACCAGAACCCGGATCTGACCCCCGATGAACGCAATGCCGAGTGGCTCAAGCTGGAAAAGAAGTACCGCCCGTGGATCGATTTTGCCGGTCTTCCCTTCTATGGCCGCGGTGCAGGCTGGCAGCGTCAGCTGCACATTTATGAGTGCCCCTTCTACTATATCGACTACTGCCTGTCCACCATGGCCGCACTGCAGTTCTTCCTGCTGAGCCTGACCGACCACAAGGACGCATGGCAGCGCTATCTGCGCCTTGTGCGCCGTGCAGGCATGGCCAGCTACACCGAGCTGCTGGAGACTGCCGGACTGAAAGTTCCCTTTGAGGAGGGCAGCATCAAGGGCATTGCCCAGCAGATGACCGACTGGCTGGAAAACCATCAGGTATAAGAAGCCGTTTTCATCCGCACTGCACACCATCTGAACGGTCGTTCTGATGCATCTGAAGGGCGATTCACGCCGTTTTACTGTCAGAGGCCGTAAAATCTGGTATGCTCTGGACAGAGAAAAAGCATTTCTGTGAAGCGAAAGGAGATCCTTATGAAACTGACCGGACTGTTCAAGCGCGGTGCCGCCTGCCTGTGCACCGCCGCCATCCTGATGGGCGGCGTCTCCGCCTTTGCCCTGACCCACGCCCTTCCGGACGAGCCTGCCCCGGCAGAGCTTTCTGTGACCAATGCGGTGTCGGAGGCACAGCTGCGCTCTGCCCTGTCCAAGCTCACTGTCACCTATGACAGCGAGGCCGAGGGCTGGCAGATCGATTCTCCCTACGAGGAGGCCAGCATGGAAAAGGCCTCCTGCGGTCTGTACCCCTACCTGTTCGTTACCAACGATGATCCCACCGTGTATCTCAGTCTGGGCATGACCTACTTCGGCAATAAAAAGCTGGACATGAAATCTGTTCGGGTAGAGACCGAGGATAACTACTACGACTTCACCTGTGGTGAAGAGTTCATCGGCGGCTACGACAACGACCTCAAGGCATGGTTCGCCTATGAGCTGTTCGATATGGACGACGAGACCAGCTGGCTGAACGAGTGGCTTGCCGCCAAGAGCGTCACTGCCACCTTTACCGGCAAGGACGGCTCCACCAAGACCTACACCCTGACTAAGGACAACCTGCAGGCCATCCGCGACATCCTGAATGCCTACGACACCCTGCTCGGTTCCGATGTTTCCACTGCCCGCGTTGTGCTGCGCAGCCTTGTAAAGTAAACATTATCTGCTTACAGCAAAAGCCCCCGGAACGTTTCACACCGTTCCGGGGGCTTTGTGTTATGCCTTATTCAGGTTCAGGCACTTCTCTTACAGGTTGAAGTAGCGCTTTGCGTTGTCGAAGCAGATGCCCTTGACGATCTTCTCCAGAGCCTTCTCGTCGTTGGGATACTCGCCATCCTCGACCCACTGGCCGATGATGTTGCACAGGATGCGGCGGAAGTAGTCGTGACGGGTGTAGCTCAGGAAGCTGCGGCTGTCGGTCAGCATGCCAACGAAGTTGCCCAGCAGGCCCAGGCTTGCCAGACGGGTCATCTGCTCTTCCATGCCGATCTTGTGGTCATTGAACCACCATGCGGAGCCGTGCTGGATCTTGCCCGGCACCTCGCTGTTCTGGAAGCAGCCCAGAATGGTGCCGATCTGTGCGTCGTCGGCGGGGTTCAGGCTGTAGATGATGGTCTTGGGGCACTCGTCGGTGTCGTTCAGGGCGCTCAGCAGGCTTGCGATCTCGCCGCCGCAGGTAGCGGTGTTGATCATATCAAAGCCGGTGTCGGGTCCCAGCAGAGCGTTCATCTTGCGGTTCACGCCGCGCAGGCAGTTGTAGTGGATCTGCATGGCGATGCCCAGACGGTGATACTGCTTGCCCAGATGGATCAGGATGTAGGTCTGGTACTTCTCAGCCTCTTCGGTGGTGCAGGTCTCGCCGGCCATCACCTTCTGGTAAATGGCGTTGACCTCTTCCTTGGTGGCCTCACGGTAGGGGATGTAATCCAGACCGTGGTCAGAAGCGCGGCAGCCCATCTCGGCAAAGAACTCGATGCGCTTGGTCAGAGCGTCGGTGACGCAGTCGATGCAGGCCAGCTTTTCCTTGCCCACAACAGCGGCCAGCTTGCCCATGTACTCGGCAAAGCCGGGCTTGTTGATGTTGATGGCCTTATCGGGGCGGAAGGAAGGAGCCACGGTGAACTTGATGGTGGGATCTTCCTTGATCTTCTTGTGCCAGTACAGATCATCGATGGGGTCATCGGTGGTGCCGATGAAGGCCACGTTGGACTGCTCGATCAGGCCGCGGACGGTCAGCTTGGGATCGTGCTGCAGCTTGTCGTTGCACAGGTTCCACACTTCCTCAGCGGTGTCGCCGTTCAGCACGCCGTCGTAGCCAAAGAACACATGCAGCTCGAGGTTGGTCCAGTGGTACATCGGGTTGCCGATGGCCATGGGCAGAGCCTCTGCAAACTTCTGGAAGCGCTCGCGGTCGGGCTTATCACCGGTAATGTACTCCTCGGGCACACCGTTGGAACGCATCACGCGCCACTTGTAGTGGTCGCCAAAGTAGCTGCCGTCCGGGTTGCGGCCGCCCAGCCATACCTGAGCGATGTTCTCAAAGCGGCGGTTCTCGTAGATCTCACGGGGAGGAATGTGGCAGTGGTAGTCGCAGATAGGCATATCCGCAGCGTAGTCGTGGTACAGATGCTGAGCAGTGGGAGACTGGAGCATGAATTCCTTATCCATAAATGCTTTCATGGGTCGATAACTCCTTTTCTCTGATGGTTTTTGTTAAAAATCCGTCAAACCTTGTGTACAACGGGGCGCCCGCCTGCACGGGCAGGTTTGTCTTACCTTTAGTATAACGGAAAACACGCATGTATACAACTGAAAAAGTGACAAATTTTCTAGCACACAATTGTGCTTTTCGCTGGAAATGCCCCAAATCGTCACCTTAAGGCTAAAAATATTGCACAAAGCTCTTGACTTATTTGTATACAACAGCATAAAATAGGGTAAGGAGCAGAGGGCAGACAAAGAGGCTCTCTGATAAGCAAAGCAAGTTTATAAAGGAGATCAACAAGATGGAAACTTTGAACTACAAGGTTCTGGAGGGCACCGGCTATAACGGCTACATCCTGAAGGATGCACCCGTCAAGGTCATGCAGTTTGGCGAGGGCAACTTCCTGCGTGCTTTCGTGGATTACTTCTATGACATCGCAAACGAGAAGGCCGGCTACAACGGCAAGGTCAAGCTGGTGCAGCCCATCAGCAACTTCCCCCAGATGGCAGACTGGATCAACGAGCAGGAGGGCCTGTACACCCTGTACCTGCGCGGCAGCGAGAAGGGCCAGAAGGTCGATGCAAAGCGCGTGATCTCCTGCGTGTCCGACTGTGTGTGCCCCTACATCGACGGCAAGTGGGACGAAGTGCTGGAGCTGGCACGCTCTGCCGATCTCGAGACCATCGTTTCCAACACCACTGAAGCCGGCATCGCCTACACGCAGGGCGACAGCCAGTTCGATCAGGTTCCTCCCAACAGCTTCCCCGCAAAGCTGACCCGCGTGCTGTTCGAGCGCTACAAGGCATTCAACGGTGCTGCTGACAAGGGTCTGGCCATCCTGTCCTGCGAGCTGATCGACAACAACGGCAAGGAGCTGCAGAAGTGCTGCAACAACTACGCCAAGGATTGGAATCTGGAGCCTGCCTTCATCGACTGGATGAACAACGCAAACACCTTCTGCTCCACTCTGGTGGACCGCATCGTTCCGGGCCGCATCCGCGATCCTCAGGAACTGGCTGCCATGGAAGAGGCCAACGGCTACCATGATGCCGCTCTGGACGTGGGCGAAGTGTTCGGCGTGTGGGTCATCGAAGGCCCCGCTGAGCTGGAGGACAAGCTGCCGTTCAAGAAGGCCGGCGTGAACGTCATGGTCGTGCCCGATGTTACCCCCTACAAGAAGCGCAAGGTCCGCATCCTGAACGGTGCACACACCGGCTTCGTTCTGGGCGCATATCTGGCCGGCTTCGACATTGTGCGTGACTGCATGCACAACGACACCATCCGCGGCTTCATGAACAAGATGCTGCACGAGGAGATCATCCCCACCCTGCCGCTGGACAAGAAGGATCTGGAAGAGTTTGCTTCCGCTGTTGAGGACCGCTTCAACAACCCCTTCGTTAACCACGAGCTGATGAGCATCTCCCTGAACTCCACCTCCAAGTGGAAGGCCCGCAACATGCCTTCCTTCCTGGCTTACATCGAGGAGCAGAAGCAGCTGCCCAAGTGCCTGACCATGTCTCTGGCAGCCTACATTGCCTTCTATTCCAGCGACATTCAGGAGCGCACCGCCGACGGCCTGATCTGCAAGCGTCCTGCCGGCAACACCTACAAGATCCAGGATGACGCATGGGCTCTGGACTTCTACTATGCACACAAGGACGACACCGCAGCCCAGCTGGTGCACGCTGTGCTGACCAACACCCAGATGTGGGATCAGGATCTGACCAAGATCGAGGGTCTCGAGGCCGCTGTTCTGGCTGATCTGGAAATGATCCGCACTCAGGGTGCCGAGGCTGCTTACAAGAGCTGCCTGTAAGCCTGATTGTTTAAAAGAAACATTGCTTTGAGGTGTGAACCCTCTCAGTCCGCTTCGCGTCCAGCTCCCCCGAGGGGGGAGCTTTTGCGGAAACGTGGAAACGTAAAGTTTTCATCGCAAAGACCTCGCCCTTCGGGAGAGGTGGCATCGCATGGCGATGACGGAGAGGGTTCATTCCCTTTTGTGCGATACGATAAGGAGAACAACTATGCCGCAGGCAATTCATATCAGCCCCATCGACAACGTGGTCGTTGCCCTGCACCCCATTGCCAAGGGCACACTGGTGGAAGTGGACGGTCTTTCTGTGACTGCTCTGGAGGACATTCCACAGGGCCACAAGATGGCCGTGAAGCCCATCAAGAACGGTGAGAACGTGATCAAGTACGGCTTCCCCATCGGCCACGCCACCGCAGATGCCGCTCCCGGCAGCTGGATGCACACCCACAACGTGCACACCAACCTGTCCGGTGAGGTAGAGTACAGCTACAACCCCGCCCCGGATCTGGCTCCCCTGCCCAAGGTCGAGCCGGAGACCTTTATGGGCTTCCGCCGCAAGGACGGCCGTGCCGCCATCCGCAATGAGATCTGGATCATCCCCACCGTGGGCTGCGTCAACGACATCGCCAAGAAGATCGTTGCCGACAATCAGGATCTGGTCACCGGCTCCATCGAGGGCCTGTACACCTTCACCCATCCCTTCGGCTGCAGCCAGACCGGCCACGACCATGCACAGACCCGCAAGCTGCTGGCTGCGCTGGTGCGCCACCCCAATGCTGCTGCCGTTCTGGTGCTGCATCTGGGCTGCGAGAACCTGCAGCACGATCAGTTCGTGGAAGAGCTGGGCGAGTACGACCACGACCGTGTGAAGTTCCTCACCTGTCAGGAGGTGGACGACGAGTTCACCGCTGCCCGCGATATCCTCAAGGAGCTGGCTGCCTATGCCGGGCAGTTCAAGCGTGAGCCTATCCCCGTGTCCGATCTGGTGGTGGGCATGAAGTGCGGCGGCTCGGACGGCCTGTCCGGCATCACCGCCAACCCCACCATCGGCCGCTTCTCCGACATGATGGGCCAGCGCGGCGGTTCCACCGTGCTGACCGAGGTGCCTGAGATGTTCGGTGCCGAGGGCTTCCTGATGGACCGCTGCATCAACAAGGAAGTGTTCGTCAAGGCTGAGCACATGATCAACGGCTTCAAGGAATACTTCATCAGCCACCATGAGGTGGTCTACGACAACCCCTCTCCGGGCAACAAGCAGGGTGGCATCACCACTCTGGAGGACAAGAGCTGCGGCTGCGTCCAGAAGGGCGGCACCGCACCCATCATGGACGTCATCGGCTACGGTGACCCCGTGGTGACCAAGGGCCTGAACATGCTGTACGGCCCCGGCAACGATCTGGTGTCGGCCACGGCCATGACCGCCGCAGGCGCACACCTGATCCTGTTCTCCACCGGCCGCGGCACTCCGTTCTCGGCTCCGGCTCCCACCCTGAAGATCTCCACCAACACCCCGCTGGCGGAGAAGAAGTCCGGCTGGATCGACTTCAACACCGGCGTCATCGCTGACGGCGAGAAGAGCATCGACGAGGCTGCAAAAGATCTGCTGGATCTGGTCATTCGTGTGGCCAGCGGCGAGCAGACCAAGGCCGAGAAGCACGGCTTCCGCGAGATCTCCATCTTCAAGGACGGCGTTGTCCTGTAACTGGATCAAAGGCTGCTGAGCGCATATTTGCTGCCCGGCAGCCTTTTTGTGCATTGCGAAGGAGGGTTTTCTATGGCAATGACGACGAAAATGATGCTCGTTGCGATCGTGTTCTATGGCCTGATCTTTGCCGCCATTGTGGCGGTGATCGTCTGGGCCGTGAAGTACCTCATCCGCTATGGCATTGATTATTATTTTAAAAAGCTGGCCGAGAGCCGGAAACCTAAGGAGGACTGACCTATGAATCAGATCACCACCCGTTACATCACCGAAGGCGATGCCTGCTATGAGCAGTACGTCATTTCTGACCCCGCTGCCAAGACCGAATTGGTCATTACCCCGGAGCGCGGCGGCATGATCACCGGCTTTACGCTGGACGGTGACGAGTACATCTGGACCCGTCGCCCCAACTTCTCCGAGTGCAGCCGCCCCCGCTTCGGCGTGCCGGTGCTGTTCCCCAACTGCGGCGGCCCGGACGGCGGTGTGCACTATTTTGACGGCAAGGCCTACCCTATGGAAAACCATGGTCTGGCTGACCTGTGCGCATGGGACGTGGAGAGTGTCGGCCCGGACGGCGTGACCTTGGTGCTGGAAGCCACCCCGCTGACCAAGTTCCTCTACCCGTTCGATTTCACCCTGCTGGTGAACTACAACCTGGAGGGCAACAAGGCCGCCATCAGCCTGACCATCATCAACGAGGGTGACACCGATATGCCCTTCAGCTTCGGCTATCACCCCTACTTCATGGCCTCCAAGCTGGAGAATGTGGACTTTGACATCAAGTGTGCCACCTGCTCTGAGAGCGCCAAGGGCGAGCAGCCCGCCGCCCCGGAAAAGATCACCCTCACCCGCAAGGAGGGGGCCGACAACACCATCCGCCTGATGACCGGCGTGCAGTTCCCCATGACCTTCACCGACAAGGGCAACGGCCACAAGGTGACCGTGGACGCCGACGAGACCTTTGGCAACGGCGTGCTGTGGCAGCAGGATGCCGAGAACTTCGTCTGCATGGAGCCCTGGAACGGCTGGGCCAACAGCGTGAACGAGGAAGGCAGGCACGAGGTGCTGGAGCCGGACGAGGCCATGACCAGCGAGTGGAGCATCACCATCGAGAAGGTGTAAACTCCACAGCCTGCTCCGTGCAATAAAAAGCAAATGTCCCGCTGCACGGAATGCAGCGGGACATTGCTTTTATGCGGAAAATTATACCTGATGGGCTTCCAGCCAGTCGGTCATCTGCTGGGCGATGCCCTTGATGCTGCCGTCCTCAAACGGCACTTTCAGGCCGGCAGTCTCCAGCAGCTCGGTGTAGCTGGCCAGACCGGCACGGCGCACCAGACGCAGGTAGCGCTCCCAGGCGTCCTTGTGGTCGGTGAGGCTCAGCAGGAAGAACTGCAGGGCGGCCATGGTGGACAGGCAGTAGTCGATATAATAGAAGGGGCACTCGTAGATGTGCAGCTGGCGCTGCCAGCCGGCACCGCGGCCGTAGAAGGGCAGGTTGTCGAAGTCGATCCAGGGGCGGTACTTCTTTTCCAGCTTGAGCCACTCGGCGTTGCGCTCGTCCGGGGTCAGGTCCGGGTTCTGGTACATGATGTGCTGGAACTCGTCCACTTCGCAGCCATACGCCAGGAACACAAAGCTGTCCTCGGCGTGGAGCAGGGCATACTTGTCGGTGTCCTTGCCGAACAGCAGGTGGTGCCAGGGAGCGGTGAGGAATTCCATGGCCATGGAGTGGATCTCGGCGCTCTCCATGCCGGGGCATTCCAGGTCGGCGGGCACGTTGGGGTCGCGCTCGGCCACATAGCCCTCAAAGGCGTGGCCGCACTCGTGGGTCAGCACGTCCACGTCGCCGGAGGTGTTGTTCCAGTTGGCGAAGATGAAGGGGGCCTTGTAGCTGGGCAGGCTGGTCATATAGCCGCCGGACATCTTGCCGGGGCGGCTCTCCACGTCGAACAGTTCGTTGTCCTGCATGAAGTCGATGAACTCTGCCGTCTCCGGGCTCAGCTCGTGGTACATGGTGCGGGCGGCATCCATGCGGGCCTGATAGCCGGGGATGGGTTTGGGGTTGCCGTCCTTGAAGATGATGGGCAGGTCGGTAAAGGTGGGGTGCTCGATGCCGGTGCGCTTGGCGCGCATGGCCATCACCTTCTGCAGCAGGGGCACCACGTCGTTGGCCACCTGATCGCGGAAGGCCTTGATCTCCTTGGCACCGTAGCCGATGCGGTTCATCCGCACATAGGACAGCTCGCTGTAGTCCTTGTAGCCCAGCACATGGGCCTGCTGGTTCAGATTTTTGACGATCTTGCCGTACAGCTCATCCAGCTCGGCGCGGTGGGCGTCGAAATACCCGGCCTCGGCCTCATAAGCGGCACGGCGCACGGCAGGGTCCAGATCCTCTTTGTAGGGGCCCAGCTGGGGAATGGTGAGCTGCTTGCCGTCCAGCTCCACCAGGGCACCGCCGTAGATCTGCTGATACTGGCTGACCAGTGCGTTGAACTCCTTCTGCAGGTCCACGGTGCGGTCGTCCATGCCCAGCACGGCATTCTTCATGCCGGCCACACAGGTGGTGCCGAAATGCTCCGTTAGGGCGTCCACATGGGGGTTCGACAGGAAGGCCCGGCTGATCTCTACCTGGGCATTGGCCACGGCGGGGCCGTTGGCGTCAAAGAAATCCTGTTCAGACTTCCAAGAAGCGTCGCGGGTGTCGCAGGTGTAGTGGATATTGGCCAGTTGGGAGGCGGTGGTGTAGTCGGCAAAGGCGCGGCTCTGCTCGTAGTACACGGCCACCAGTGCGTCGCCGTCCGGGGCAGCCGCGGCCTTGGCGGCCAGAGCTTTGCAAGTGGCCAGCAAGGCGTCGATGTCCGGGCGGGTATAAGTCATTTCGCTGAATTTCATGGGAATGAGTTCCTTTCCGGGAGCGGGGCTCCCTTGTATATCTCTTGTGCCCATCTTACCACGTTCTGCCCCAAAAGAAAAGGGGTGTGCAGGCGAAGAAAGCCATACTACTGTGCAGCATAGACAAAAATAAGAACGCTGCCTTGGCAAAGCTGTCGGTTTCTGCGGTTGCGGGGGCGGGGAAAAAGGGCTATAATAAAACCATCAACAGAGTAAGATCCTGTGCGTTAAGTGCCGCATCAACGGGGAGTTGTGCTGTGGACGAAGGTGTACCCGCGGTACAGGATCTGCATCCCGCTGCTGCATGGACTTGGGTGCAGGCGAGACGGTCTGCCGCCTTGCCCGGAAGTGAAATTTGTTGGATTCACGCCCTCCTTTGTGCGGTTTGTCGCGCAGGGAGGGCGTTTTGCGTCTGCCCTGCTGGTTCCTTTCAGCCGAAAGGGGAGGACAATTGATATGAACAATCCATCCAGAACTTCCGTCCGCACACTGGTCATGCTGGCATTGCTGGTGGCCATGAGCATCGTGTTCAGCCGGGTGCTGAGCATCTCCACCGGCTTTGTCCGGTTCAACCTGGGCAGCCTGCCGGTGCTGCTGGCCGCACTGCTGTTCGGGCCCGGGGCAGGCTTTGCCGTGGGTGCGGTGGCCGACATAGTCGGCGGCGTACTGGCCGGTTATGCTATCAACCCGCTCATCACGCTGGGTGCCGGGGCCATTGGTCTGGTGGCGGGCTATGCCTGGCAGAAGCTGCCGGACTACCGCACCGGCCTGCGGCTGAGCATCAGCGTGCTGCTGGGCCACTTTGTGGGTTCCATGGTGATCAACTCGCTGGCGCTGCGCATCTTCTACGGCTACGCATGGAGCGTGCTGCTGGCCCGCATCCCCAATGCGCTGGTGCTGAGCGCGGTGAATATCGTCCTGCTGCGCATCCTGCTGGAAAACCGCAGCCTGATGAAGCTGGCAAAGAAGTAAGGGTATCCCATTGAAAATGGTCTCCGCTGCGCTCTGACCATCTTCAGAGGAATGATAGTTTTATATTGCACTTCAGGAAAATCTGCGGATTTTCCTGAAGTGCCTTTTCCCGGAAGGGGTCGTAAAGGGCAGAGGGAGCTTTCCAGCCGTGCGAATGTTTCCGCAGGAAACCAGCGCAGCAGCTGCCGTTTTCCTCTGCGACCCCACCTGTGAAAAAGCAACTCCGGAAAATCCGCAGATTTTCCGGAGTTGCAAATTTAAAAATAATATTTCCGCTCAATATGCCCAGAGCACAGCGGAGGGCATTCAAAATCATAAAGAGGCAGTATCTATGAACTACGAACAGGCAATGGAATACATCCACGCGGTGCAGTGGGCCGGGCACAAACCCGGCCTGAGCCGCACCCGCACCCTGCTGGCCGCGCTGGGCGACCCCCACAAGCGGCTCCGGTTCGTCCATGTGGCGGGCACCAACGGCAAGGGCAGCACGGCGGCCATGCTGGCGTCCTGCCTGCAGGCAGCCGGGTACCGGGTGGGCCTGTTCACCTCGCCCTTCATCAACCGCTTCAATGAGCGTATTCAGGTGGACGGGCAGCAGATCCCGGACGAGGAACTGGTGCAGCTGGTGGAGCAGGTACAGCCTGCCGCCGATGCCATGACCGACGTGCCCACCGAGTTCGAGATCATCACCGCGCTGGGGATGCTGTATTTTGCCCGTAAACAGTGCGACATCGTGGTGCTGGAAGTGGGCTTGGGCGGCACGCTGGATTCCACCAACGTCATCGAGAAGCCGGAGTGCGCCGTGATCACCGCGCTGGGTATGGACCACGTCAGGGAGCTGGGCCCCACGCTGGCCGATATTGCCGCCGCCAAGGCGGGCATCATCAAGCCGGGCTGCCCGGTGGTGAGCTACGGCGGGGTCCCGGAGGCCGATGCGGTCATCCGGCGGGTGGCTGCAGAGCAGAACGCGCCCCTGACCGAAGTGGATTTCCACAACCTGCAGATCGACGGTGGAGATCTGGACGCAGTCACCTTTGATTTTGACGGGCTGGACGGGGTGCACCTGCCCCTCATCGGCAGCTACCAGCCCCGCAACGCGGCGGTGGCCATCACCACACTGCGGGTGCTGCGGGCCAAAGGCTGGAACGTGCCGGAAAGTGCCATCCGCACCGGATTGGAGACCGTGCAGTGGCCGGGCCGCTTTGAACTGCTGCGGCATGCCCCGGCCTTCCTGCTGGACGGCAGCCACAACGCCCACGGCATGCGGGCCACGGTGCAGAGCCTGAAGGACCGCTTCCCCGGCGAGAAGTTCGTGTTCCTGGTCAGCATCATGGCCGACAAGGATGTGGACGAGATGCTGCAGCTGCTGGCCCCGCTGGCAAAGCAGTTCGTGACCGTGGCGGCCCACACGCCCCGTGCCATGCCGGCGGAAACGCTGGCGGAGCACATCCGGGCCTATGGCTGCCCGGCGGAGGCCGCAGGCAGCATCGAAGCCGGTGTGGCCCGGGCCATGGAACTTGGCGGCACCGGGCCGGTGTGCGCGCTGGGCACCCTCTATTTTTCCGGTGACGTCCGGCAGGCATTTGCCGCGCAGACAAAAGGCTGACGCTGCACAATAGGATCCGATAAAAAAGAAAAAGCGGTGACCCGTGCAGGTTGGGTCATCGCTTTTCTTGCCCCTTGCGGGGCAGGCAGGGTAAATGATAAGAAGGTAAATGAAGAAAATAGCAGAAATCAGGGGACAAAGGCCGGATGGTAGAAGATGTGTACATTTGTATCCAACGAAATGCCTTTGTTGGATACAACATACCACGTTTGCCGGAAAATTACAAGAGGATTTTTAAATTTTTTGAACAAAACACACGGGAAATCGCATTTTTGTAGGAACGCACAAATTTGATGGAAAGTTCCCGGCAAACTGACGAACAAGCCCAAAACGGGCGGCAGACAGCCCCGCCGGGCGTGCAAAGACGATTCTTTACAACATGGGGCGGGTGTGTTAAGATGAATGCGTATGTAAAATCGAGGGGCCTGCGCACCGCGCAGGAAGAGCGCGGGCAATGCGGCCCGTGCAGGAGAGGAGTTCAATGATGCAGCAAACGGCACGCAACGGGGAAAAAGCACCGCTGTTCGGCGGACGGAAACCGCTGTTTACCCAATCACAATTGTTGAAGCTCACCTGGCCGCTGCTGGTGGAGCAGTTCCTGGCCGTGACGGTGGGCATGGCCGATACCATGATGGTGTCCCGCTGCGGCGAGGCCGCCATTTCCGGCGTCAGTCTGGTGGACATGATCAACAACCTGATCATCGTGCTGTTTTCGGCACTGGCCACCGGCGGTGCCGTGGTGGTGAGCCAGTTCCTGGGCGCAAGGGAACAGAAGAGCGCCAACAAGAGTGCCGGGCAGCTGATCCTGCTCAGCGGCATCCTGGGCCTGGGCGTGGGGGTGCTGTGCTTTGTGCTGGCGCGGCCCATGATCCGGCTGTTCTACGGCTCCATTGACGCCGATGTGCTGGATGCCGGTACGTTGTACCTCAAGATCATTGCGGTCAGCTACCCGTTCCTGGCGCTGTACAACGCGGGCGCGGCACTGTTCCGCAGCATGGGCAACTCCCGGATCTCGATGCAGATCAGCGTGCTGATGAACATCATCAACATCGTGGGCAACGCGGTGTGCATCTTTGGCCTGAAAATGGGCGTGGATGGCGTGGCATGGCCCAGTGTGGTGTCCCGTGTGGTGGCGGCCGTGCTCATTCTGGGCAAGTGCTACCAGAAGGGCCACGCGCTGCAGGTGCCCAGGACCGTGCAGCTGGACGTCGGCATGACCCGGCGCATCCTGGGCATCGGCATCCCGTCCGCCTTTGAGAACAGCCTGTTCGAGGCCGGACGCATCCTGGTGGTGAGCATGATCTCCACGTTCGGTACGGTGCAGATCGCAGCCAACGCGGTGGCCAACAATCTGGACGGCATGGGCGTCATCCCCGGCAAAGCCCTGAGCCTTGCCATGATCACCGTGGTGGGCCAGTGCGTCGGTGCGCGGGACTACGAGCAGGCTGTGCACTACACCCGCAAGCTCACTTTGTGGGCTTACCTGACCATGGGCCTGTTCAACGGGGCCATTCTGCTGTTTTTGCGGCCGCTGGTGGGCATCTATGAGCTGTCCGGTGCCACCATGGAGCTGGCCATCCAGCTTGTGACCATCCATGCGGGCTGCGCCATCTTTTTCTGGCCGCTGTCCTTCGTGCTGCCCAACGCCCTGCGCGCCGCCAACGACGTGAAATTTACCATGATCGTGTCCATCCTCAGCATGGCCGTGTGGCGGCTGGGCTTCAGCTACCTGCTGTGCGTGCGCATGGGCTGGGGGGCCGTGGGCGTGTGGATCGCCATGGTCATCGACTGGCTCTGCCGTGTGACCTGCTTTGTGACCCGCTTCCGCAGCGGGGTATGGAAAACCAAATATCACGCATAAAACAAAAAGGGAGGACCCTTTGCATGAAACTCATCAGCTGGAATGTGAACGGCCTGCGGGCCTGCCTGACCCACGGCTTTGCCGACAGCTTTGCCGCGCTGGACGCCGATATTTTCTCGGTACAGGAGACCAAGATGCAGCCCGGTCAGGCGGATTTTGCCCCGGAGGGCTACACAGAATATACATACTCGGCCGAGAAAAAAGGCTACTCCGGCACGGCCTGCTGGTGCAGGCAGGTGCCGCTGGCCGTGACCACCGGCATCGGGCTGGAGGAGCATGACCACGAAGGCCGGGTGCTCACGCTGGAATACCCGGGCTTTTATCTGGTGAACTGCTACACCCCCAACAGCCAGGACGGGCTGAAGCGGCTGGACTACCGCATGACCTGGGAGGACGCCTTCCGCGCCTACCTGCTGGGGCTGGACGCGAAAAAGCCGGTGATCCTGTGCGGCGACCTGAATGTAGCCCACACCGAAATGGACATCAAGAACGCAAAGACCAACCGGATGAGCGCAGGCTTTACCGACCGGGAGCGGGCCAAGATGACGGAGCTGCTGGCGGCCGGGTTTGCCGACAGCTTCCGGGTGGTGCACCCGGATGAGGTGAAGTACAGCTGGTGGAGCTACCGTTTCCATGCCCGCGAAAAGAATGCGGGCTGGCGCATCGACTACTTTATCGTCTCGCAGCGCATCGCAGATAAGATCCGCGCCGCCGAGATCCACAACGAGGTGTTCGGCTCGGACCACTGCCCGGTGGAGCTGGACATTGACCTGTAAAGGAGAAGCTATGCTCAAGAATTATCTGCTGGTGTTTTTCATCTCCATGGTGCCCATCGTGGAGCTGCGCGGAGCCATTCCCATTGGGCTGGGTCTGGGGCTTCCGGCACTGCCCACCTACTTTTTGTGCGTGCTGGGCAACATGCTCCCGGTGCCCTTCATCTACCTGTTTGCCCGGAAGTTTTTGATCTGGGGCTACCATAAGCCCCTCATCGGGCCCATCTGCCGCTTTTGCATCAACAAGGGCGAAAAGGGCGGCCGTGCACTGGAGGCCAAGGCGGGCCGCGGCCTGACGGTGGCGCTGCTGCTGTTCGTGGGCATCCCGCTGCCGGGCACCGGTGCCTGGACCGGCACGCTGGCGGGCTCCATCCTGGATATGAAGTTCAAGGATGTGCTGGTGGCCTGCATGGGCGGCGTATTGCTGGCCGGGATCATTATGGGTCTGGCCAGTGCGGGCCTGTTGGGTGCGTTGAGCGGTCTGTTTGCCGTGGGCTGATGGCCCAAACCTGCCGCCGCTTTGTCGTGGAAATTGCCCATAGCATTTCTGCCCCGAGTGTGCTAGAATGAACAGGATGTGTTTGAATACAGCGGTCTGCGTGCAGCAGCCCGCCCGGAAAGGAAACGATGATCATGGATCAGGGACTGAATCAGAAGATCGACGCGTACATCGCGGAAAACAAGGAGCAGCTGCTGCAGGACATTGCCGCGCTGGTGGCCATCGACAGCGTGGAGGGCACCCCGGAAGAGGGCGCACCCTTCGGCAAGGGCCCCCGTGCCGCACTGGACAAGACGCTGGAGCTGGCAGCCGGCATGGGCCTTGCCACCCGCAACTGCGAGAACTACATGGGCTACGCAGAGCTGGCCGGTGCCGATCCGGAAAAGTATCTGGCCACCATCTGCCATGTGGACGTGGTGCCGGTGGGCAACGGCTGGACGGCCGACCCCTTCAAGATGCGCATCCAGGACGGCTGGCTGCTGGGCCGCGGCGTCTCGGACGACAAGGGCCCTATGGTGGTTGCCCTGTACGCCCTCAAGTTCCTCAAGGAGCAGGGCTATGAGCTGCGCTACCCCATCCGCGCCCTCATCGGTGACAACGAAGAGACCCACATGCAGGACGTGGAGTACTACCTGAAGAATTACCCGGCCCCGGTGTTCTGCTTTACCCCGGATGCCGAGTTCCCGGTGTGCAACGGCGAGAAGGGCCACTTCGGCGGCAAGATCGTCAGCCCGGTGTGCAACGGCGTGATCTGTGATTTTGAGGGCGGTGTGGCCAACAATGCCGTGCCGGATCGTGCCAGCGCCCTGCTGCACACCGACATCACCAAACTGAAGAACGCCCCCAACATCACGCTGGAGCCCGCCGGGGAAGGCTGCGTGCGGGTGCGCGGCTGGGGCAAGGCCGGCCATGCCGCCATGCCGGAAGGCACCGTGAATGCCATTGGTCTGGTGGTGAACTACCTGCTGGACAATGGCCTGTGCAACGACGCCGAGCGCGCCTATCTGGAAGCCCTGCGCAAGCTGCACGCTTCCACCGCAGGCACCGGCCTTGGCATCGACTGCGCCGACGGCCCCTTCGGCCCGCTGACCATCATCGGCGGCCGCATTTATATGGAGGAGGGCCGTCTGGTGCAGACCATCGACAGCCGCTTCCCCACCTGCACCGACGGCGACAAGCTCGCCGCACAGGTCACCGCAGCTCTGGGCAGCGGTGCACAGCTGCAGGATGTGGACGCTGCCGAGCCCTTCTACATTGAGGCCGACAGCCCCGCCATTCAGGCCTGCATCAACACCTACAACGAGGTGACCGGCGAGGACGCCAAGCCCTTTACCATGGGCGGCGGCACCTATGCCCGCCATTTCCCCTATGCGGTCAGCTTTGGCCCCGAGCATGTGGACCTGCCCCTGCCGGAGTTCGGCGGCCCGATGCACGGTGCCAACGAGGCGGCTCCCATCGACAAGCTGCTGGAGGCCGTGAAGATCTACATCCTGGCGCTGCTGCGTCTGGAAGAGATCGACTTCTGAGGAATGCCCATGAAGATCCTGGTCATTGACGGGCAGGGCGGCGGCCTGGGCAAACAGCTGGTAGCGGCCCTGAGCGCCCAGTGCCCGCAGGCACAGCTCACAGCGGTGGGCACCAACAGCCTGGCCGCCAGTGCCATGCGCAAGGCAGGCGCGGTGCGCACCGCCACCGGCGAGAACGCGGTGGTGGTCAACTGCCGCCACGCGGATATCATCGTGGGGCCCATCGGCATCGTGATCGCGGATGCCCTGCTGGGCGAGATCACCCCCGCCATGGCCGCTGCGGTGTGCCAAAGCGGGGCCAAGCGGGTGCTGATCCCGGTGAACCATTGCGACAACTACATCGTCGGCGTGCCGGAACAGCCCATCGGCGATCTGGTGGCCGCTGCAGTGCAGAAGGTGACCGACCTGTGCGGCGGCAGCTCCTGCTGACCTTAGAAAACTGAAACGACAACACCCGCCGGGTGGCTTCTGCAAAACAGCAGAAGGCCCGGCGGGTGTTTTTGCGTTGATGGATGCTCAGATGAGGCCGTTGCCGTCGCCAAAGGCCATGGCGTCAAAATCGGGCGACACCGGCACGGTGGACTTGGCCACGGCAAAGTAGTCGTCCAGGTCCGGTTCGGTGCCGTCGATGTCAAAAAAGATGATCCTGGGTTTGCGCATAGAGAAGCTCTTCTCAGGCTTGTGTGGGGGCGGCAGGCTGGGCGGTACCTTCCCGCACCAGTGCAATGAATCCCTTCATCTGAGGGGTCAGCCATTTGTCCCGGTGGTAGAACAGCTGCCGGTGCATCTCCACCCGGCAGTCCGGCACGTTCAGCCGGGCCAGTGTCCCGGCGGCCAGTGCGGCACGCACGATGTATTCCGGCAAAAAGGAAAGGCCCATGCCTCGCTCCACCATCTGGCACAGCAGCGCGGCGCTGCCCAGTTCCAGATAGGGCTGCAATTGCAGACCGTGGGCGGCCAGACACTGGTCCAGTGCATCGCGGTAGCTCATGCCCCGCTCGGTGAGCAGGAATTCCTGCTGCACCAGCTCTTCCAACGACACGGTGTCCCGGGCGGCCAGCGGATGCCCGGCGGGCGCGATGAAGCACACCGGCTCCGGTACGTCCACGGCCCGCACCAGCGTAGGCTGCAGCAGGGGATGGTCCAGCGTATAGGCCAGGTCTACCTGATTGGTGGTCAGCATCTGCAGCATGCCGTCGTCAGTGGCGGTGCAGAGCACCAGTTCCACCTGCGGGAACTGCGCGTGGTACCGCTGGAGCAGGTCAGGCAGAAAGGTGCTGCACACCGAGTCGGCCAGCGCAATGCGCAGCCGCCCGCTGATCTGCTGGGGCCGCTGCAGGGCGGCCTGCGCCTGCTCCACGGTGGCCAGCAGAGTGCGGGCGTAGCCCAGAAAGGTCTCACCGGCACCGGTCAGGCGCACGGTCTTGCCCACCCGGTCGAACAGGGGGGCACCCAGTTCCGCTTCCAGCTGGGCGATCTGGGAGGACACCGCCGACTGGGAGTAGCCCAGCTGCCGCGCGGTGCGCGAAAAGCTGTGCAGCTCGGCAATGTGCAAAAAGGTGTTGATGTTGCGCAGTTCCATAGCAGGCTCCTCAGCGGCGGGTGATGTCCCGCACGGTCAGCACGGGATCGTCTACAGTAAAGTGCACTTCCAGCCCGCCGAACTCCATGCCGTAGACCCGCGCAGGGTCGTGCTGGTAGGAGGGGCGGGGGTCGTTGGCCAGTACCCCGCGCAGGGCGTTGCGGTCGGCCTGCGGCACGGCGGCCCAGAGTTCTTCCGGGCAGGACACCTCCAACAGGTGGCGCCGGGTCTGGCCGGTAAAGCCCTCGGCAGCGTCCGGGTGACAGTCGGCGTAGGGGATATAGGGCTTGATGTCATAGATGGGGGTGCCGTCCATCAGGTCAGCCCCACGCACCAGCAGGACGGGGCCCACCTCCGGGCGCATCTCGATGCCTTCCAGCTTCACGCTGGAAAGGCCCAAGGGGTTGGGCCGGAAGGGGGACCGGGTGGCGAACACGCCAATGCGGGTATTGCCGCCCAGACGCGGCGGCCGAACGGTGGGGGACCAGCTGTCCCGCACCGCGCCGGAGAACTGCCACACCAGCCAGATGTGGCTGAAATCCTCCAGCCCGCGCACGGCGTCGGCGCTGCGGTATTCCGGGGTAAAGATCACCTCGCCCCGCAGGCTGTCCACCAGCCCGCTCTGCCGCGGGATGCCGAACTTGGTGGGAAAGGCAGTGTGGATGTGGGCAATGACCTTCAGGGTCATCTCTTCGGGTGCTGTGGGCATAGGACGCTCCTTGTTCAGTAGATTTTTTCGATGACGGTCTCCGGCGGGATGCCGTACCGGGTGCGGAAGGCCGCCAGTTCCTGCGGGGTGCGGATGAGCTGGACGTCCTCAAAATGGCCGTCCGGGTGCACAAAACCGGCCACCTGCTCCCCGGTGCAGATGCTGCACCGCAAAGCGGGCCGCTGCACGGCCGGGTCGTAGGCGGCAGACGGTTTCTTTTTGGAAAAGAACATGGCGGACCCTCCTTATGATAGGTTATAAACCGCGGCAGAAGCCCACGGCCCGGCCCTCGATGCGGATCTCGTTCAGCTGGGGACCGGTGTAGACCATGGGCGGGCAGACGGCGGCGTTGTCGGCCAGCAGCATCACAGTGTCGCCCTGCCGGTGAAAATGTTTGAGGGTGGCTTCCTCGCCGATGCGCACTGCGGCGATCTCGCCCTGCTCCACCTCCGGCTGGCAGCGGATGCAGACGATGTCGCCGTCGCAGATGGTGGGAGCCATGCTGTCGCCGTGGCAGGTCAGTGCAAAGTCAGCGTGCCACGCCGCCGGAACGCCGATGTACTGCTCGATGTTCTGCTCGGCGGTGATGGGGGTGCCGCAGGCGATGGAGCCCACCAGCGGCACCATGGCCATGGCGGGCAGCGGCTCAAAGCCCGGCGGCGGGCAAGGCACGTCCAGCCCCAGCAGATAGGCCGGGGTGGTCTCCAGCGCTGCGGCCAGCTCTTCCAGCTTTGCCTGCGGGATGTCGTTGACCCCTTTTTCCAGCTTGGTGATGGAGGATTTGGAGCGGTATCCCATGCGCTGGGCCAGCTGCTCCTGCGAGAGGCCCAGTTCTTCGCGCCGCAGCCGGACGCGGGTGGAAAGTTCGGACATAGACGCCTCCGTTCAAAAACGAATGGTTGTGCGGTGAAATGGGTGCTTCTGGAGGCAGTATACCAGAAAAGTGGGCGAAAATCAACTTTTTTCGCGCGATTTTTGAAAATCAGTTGACAGACAATCAACTTGCGACTATACTACAACCAAAAATTGTTGAACGACGTGAAACCGACAAAAAAGGAGCGGAGAACATGGCCAATACCAGACTGATCGAAGAATACATCCGCGACAGCGGCTACAAGCTGCGGCATGTGGCCCGCGCGCTGAACATCAGCGAGAGCGCGCTGCACAGCAAACTGCAGGGGCAGACCCAGTTCAAACTGAACGAAGCCGAAAATCTGTCGGCGATGCTGGGAATGACGATGTCGGAGCGGGATGCCTGCTTTTTTGACACCCAGAACCGCTATGAGCGCAGCCTGGCCGCTGCAGAAAGGAGAAAGCCGAAATGACAAAACAACAGCGTGATGCCACCCGCAGCGCCCTGCTGGCCTATGGCCGGCGGCAGTGGGCGCGGTCGCCGGTAAACCGCCGGTGGGAAAAGGCCATTGAGGACAGCATGGCCTATTACAAGGAAGCGGACCCCATCCGGGCCGATCTGCTGCAGCTGCGCTATCTGCAGCACCGCAAGGAGGCCGACGTGCTGGAACAGCTGCACATCGGCCGCACGACCTACCAGAAAGCGGAACTGGACCTGCTGAGCACCATTGCAGTGTATGCCGCCCAGAATGGTGCCTTCAACTGAAGAGATGCTGATAAAATCCCATTGATTTCCGCAGCAGGAAGTCGGTGGGATTTTTGCGTCGGAAGAAAACTGCCGCGACCCGGCCAATGGAGCGGATCAATAAAAACATGCCTCGTAATATCCAAAAAATACAATAAAATGTTGAAAATGACTGAAATAGTTGCTATAATGACGATGCGGATAAAAAGAGAACATGATATAGCATAATAATCCGCTTCCTGCATTTGCGGGATTGCTCCAATGATTTAGCACAATGAGGGATTTTCCCCGCATTTGCGGGGGTAACAGAAGAAAAACAGAGTAAAAATCGCTGAAAAACGTGAAAGTCCTGTTTATAGGATGGCATGTCTGTTATTCTTTGCTTATCAGAAAAACACCGGCTGCCAATGGGAACGATGTTTTGGAGGTGGAACGATGAAACGACCGGAACGATCCTGCAAGGTGCGGCGTTTTGCAGGCAAAACAGACCCGGACAACAGCAGTCTGTGGCTGCCGCTCTGGATGCATCTGCGGGACACAGCAGGCATTATGCGGTTTCTGGTGCAGCAGTGGCTGCCGGAAAGTGTGCGGCGGAATCTGGACCTGGACGAGGAACTGCTGACCCGGACTGTCGTTTTTCTGGGGTGGGTCCACGATATCGGGAAAATCACGCTGGCCTTTGCCGGCCCGATCATGAGCCTGCTGCCGGAGGCAAAACAGCGGTTGGAGGAGGATACCGAGCTCCGCTGGAACGAGCAGGAAAAGAAATTTTCCCACCATGCGCTGGCCGGGGAGGCGATCCTGTGGGAGCTGGGCTGCCCGGAAGGGTTGGCCTCGATCGTGGGGGCACACCACGGCAAGCCGCAGGAGGCAAATAATGTTTTGGACCAGCTGGAAGACGGAGCGTATGAAACAAATTACTGGCCCAAAGGACGGAAAACATTCTGGTGGAGCTGCTGGCAGGAACTGTTCGATCACGCCCTGCAGGAAAGCGGATTTTCTGACGTGAAAGAGCTGCCGGAGCTGTCGGTCCCGACGGAACTCCTTCTGACCGGCCTGCTCATCATGGCGGACTGGATCGCCAGCAATCCCCGGTATTTCCCGCTGATCCCGGTAGAGGAACTGGGCGACGAGAGCCTTTATCCGGCCCGCGTGGAACGGGCATGGCAGAAATTTGCGCCGACCCTTCCCTGGGAAGTGCAGGAGGCCGCGGCGGACCCGGCGGAGTTCCGGGAGCGGTTCGGCTTTCTTCCGAACGAAGTGCAGCAGGCTATGCTGGAGGCTGTGAACAACGCACAGGAACCGGGCATTTTTATTCTGGAAGCCCAGATGGGCGTGGGCAAAACCGAGGCCGCGCTGGCAGCGGCGGAGGTTCTGGCACAGCGCTGCGGGGAGGGCGGCATCTTCTTTGGTCTGCCGACCCAGGCCACCGCCAACGGTATTTTTGGGCGGCTGCTGGACTGGGCGCAGAAACAGTCGGATGGGCTGGAACACTCCATCCGGCTGGCGCACGGCATGGCGCAGCTGAATACAGACTATTTGAAATTGCAGCAGGAGCCGGTGCCGGTGGAGGATGACGCCGACGACCCGGAGGAACGGGTGATGGTGCACCAGTGGTTTCAGGGCAGCAAACAGGCGCTTCTGGCCAACTTTGTCATTGGCACGGTGGATCAGCTGCTGATGGCGGCCTTGCAGCAAAAACATGTGATGCTGCGGCATCTCGGTCTGGCGGGCAAGGTGGTGGTGATCGACGAGTGTCATGCTTACGACGCCTACATGAATTGTTATCTGGACCGGGCACTGAACTGGCTGGGAGAGTACCGGGTGCCGGTGATCCTGCTTTCGGCCACGCTGCCCGCCAAGCGGCGCACCGAACTTGTGACCGCATATCTCAACCGGAAAACGCTGCCGGATGCACCCTGGAAAACCTGCCGCGGCTACCCGCTGCTGACCTGGACCGATGGAAAACAGGTGCAGCAAACCGGCATTCCGCTGCACACACCGCCGCGCCGGGTGACGATGGAATCCCTGACGGAGGAACAGCTGCCGGAAACGCTGCAGAATGCCCTGCGGGAAGGCGGCTGTGCAGGCGTGATCGTCAACACGGTGCGGAAAGCGCAGGACCTTGCGGCCCGCCTGCGAGAAGAGCTGCCGGAATTTGAAGTGCTGGTGTTCCACGCACAGTTCCTGATGCCTGACCGCGCCGAAAAGGAACAACGCCTGATGGAGCGCATCGGCAAGCGCTCGACCCCGGCGCAGCGCGACCGGCTGATCGTGGTGGGTACGCAGGTGCTCGAGCAGTCACTGGATATTGATTTCGATTACATGATTACGGAACTGTGCCCGATGGACCTGCTGCTGCAGCGCATCGGACGGCTGCACCGGCATCCGGGCCGGGCGCGTCTGCAGCCGGTGCAGGAAGCCCGCTGTGCAGTGCTGGACACCGGGACCGAGGAATTTGACGAGGGCAGTGCAGCCATCTATGGCGAATGGCTGCTCGGACGTACCCGGAAGCTTCTGCCGCAGGAATTGCAGCTGCCTGCGGATATCGCCTGGCTGGTACAGGACACCTACGGCTGGGAGCCGGACTGTCTGCCTGCAGACCTGCAGAGCACGGCGGCACGGGGAACATATGAGCTGGAACAGGCCAAGAAGCAGCGCAGCGCCAAGGCCTTTGCCATTTCGTCGCCGAGAGCATGTGGTGATGCGCTGGACGACTGGATGAATGAGGTCGGGGCGACCAGCGACGCCGGTGCCCGTGCCGCTGTGCGCGACGGCGACCCGTCCATTGAGGTGCTGGTCATGATGCAGGACAGCAGCGGCAATGTTCGCTTCCTGCCCGGAGAGGGAGAAGCAGCCGGGCCCTGTGTGGCGGTGGACCAGCCCCCGCAGCCGGAAGAAGCCTTGCGGATCGCGCGGCAGAGACTGCGTCTGCCGGGGTACTTCAGCAAGCGATGGAGCGTGCAGCAAACCATTGACGCGCTGGAAGCCGAGACCCGGAAGCATTTTGCGGCATGGCGGCTCTCCCCGCTGCTGCGCGGGGAACTGGTCCTGCTGCTGGACGAGCGCCGCACGGCACACCTTGCCGGGCAGGTGCTGCACTACGACCGTGAGAACGGCCTGACCTATCAGAAGGAGGATGAGGATGGAGACGATGGAGTTTAACCTGCTGCAGGAACCGTGGGTCCGGGTGCGGACACAGGACTGCACTGTGCAGGAAGTCTCGCTGACCGACGCACTGCTCCATGCACACGCATATGTGGACCTTGCGGGTGAGATGCCCACGCAGGACGCCGCCATGCTGCGGCTGCTGCTGGCGGTGCTGCACACGGTGTTCTCCCGCGTGGATGGGAACGGTGTACCGGCACCGTTTGAAGAACCCCGGGATGCTCTGCAGCGCTGGGGCGAATTGTGGCAGTTGGGGCACTTCCCGGAACAGCCGATCCAGGATTATCTGGACAAATGGCAGGACCGTTTCTGGCTGTTCCACCCGGAGCGCCCCTTCTGGCAGGTGCCGGAAGCGAAGATCGGTACGGAATACACGGCCTCCAAACTGAACGGTGAGCTTTCGGAGAGCAGCAACAAGCTGCGTCTGTTCTCGGCCTGTACGGGTGCAGGAAAAAACGGTCTGAGCTATGCGCAGGCGGCACGCTGGCTGCTGAGCGTGAATGGCTACGATGATACTTCGGCCAAACCCAAAGGCAAGGGACTGCCTTCGGTGGGAGCCGGTTGGCTGGGCAAGCTGGGGTATCTTCAGGCGCAGGGCAAAAATCTGTTTGAGACCCTGATGCTGAACCTGACCTTTTTACAGGACGGCAGAGAGCTGTGGGAAGAGGACCGTCCGTGCTGGGAGCTGGATGTGCCCCGCAGCGCAGAACGAACAGAAATCGCATTGCCGGACAACCCGGCCCAGCTGCTGACACTGCAGTCCCGGCGGCTGCTGCTCTGCCGGAAAGGACAGACGGTGACGGGCTTCACCCTGCTGGGCGGCGATTTCTTCCCGCGGGAGAATGCCTTTGCGGAGCAGATGACCGTCTGGCGCGACCCGGACCCCAAAAAGAGCAAAAAGACCGGAATCCCCACTTTTGTGCCCAGTCGGCATGACCCGTCCCGGCAGTTCTGGCGGGAGTTCCCGGCGGTGTTCTGTGATGAGGGCGAATCGGTGCGCAAGCCCGGCATCGTCCGCTGGATCGAAGCACTTCAGAGTAGCACCCCCCGACAACTGGATCGCCGCAGAATGATCTGCTTCCGGATCAGCGGCATGAAGTACGGGGACAAGGATTTCTTCGTGAACGATGCATTCAGCGACAGCCTGACCTTTCAGGCAGAACTGCTGGAGGGTCTGGCAAAAAACTGGCGAAAACGGATCACGACCGAAATCGGCAACTGTGAGCAGGCCGCGCGATATGTGGGTCGTCTGGCACAGAACCTGGCCCTTGCGGCAGGGGACAAGAACGACACCGGTGCCGAAGCTGCCCGCGCGCAGTTCTATTTTGCGGTCGATCAGCCGTTCCGGCGGTGGCTGCAAGGCATTGACCCGGAGACGGATGAACCGGTCGAGAAAGCGGCCGAGTGGCAGGAGCAGGCATACCGGCTTGCGGCAGAATTGGGCAGACAGATGGTGGAGCAAGCGGGGACCGCTGCATTCATCGGGCATCGCATTCCGGATAAAAAGAATCCGGAAAAGAGTTATCTGTATACAGCGCCCAAGGCCTACAACAGCTTTCTGTATGATTTGCGGAAGCTGTACCCGAAACAGGATGAAGGAGGGACAGAATGAAAACCAATGAGGTGAAAGCCTGCGTGACCCGGCAGCTGCGTCGGCTGCAAGTTCTGCCGGAGCCGCAGAGACGGGCCGAGCTTGCCGAGCTGCGCCGGGGCGTGGGGCGTCAGCCCGGAGACCTGCCTGCGTTGTGGGGCGCTCTGCTGGCCGATATGCCGGAGCAGCTGCAGGGCAGCAATGGCCCGTCAAAGGCGGAATGGGCCGTCTATACGGCGTTGACCCTGTTTGCCCTGCACCAGCAGGGGGAAGCCGGTGTTTCCATGAACCAGCCGGGCAGAACACTGGGCGGTGCAGTGCGGCAGCTGGCCGAAAAAACGGCTGCCGGGCAGGACTGGACCGAGAGCAGTGTGCTCCGGCGGTTCAACGCGCTGGCAACGGCGGATTCCATGCCGGAAGTCTCGCACCACCTGCGCGGGATGATCCAGCTGTTGCGGCGGGAAGGGATCCCGCTGGATTATCCGCAGCTGGCCGAGGATCTGTACCAATACCAGTTTGTGGACGGTGCACCGAATGTCCGTTTGCGGTGGGGCCGGGACCTTTATGCGAGCCCCACGGAGAAAACCAAAGAGAACGAAAAGGAGAATTGAGATGGATACCAAACGCCTGTATGTTGATTTTCATGTTCTGCAGACCGTGCCGCCCAGCTGCGTCAACCGCGACGACACCGGCAGCCCCAAGACCACTGTCTATGGCGGGGCCGTCCGTGCCCGGGTGTCCTCGCAGGCGTGGAAGCACGCCATGCGCGTGATGTTCACCGGGGAAATGAGCGATGCAGTTGAGACCGGTTACCGCACCAAGAAGGGCACGGATCTGGTGGCAAAGCAGATCAAAGCCCTTGCTCCGGATGCGGATGCCTTCAAGCTGACACAGGAAATCTTTAAGATGCTGAAGATCAAGGCTGACGAGGATGGCACCAAAGCATTGTTCTTCCTGAGCGATGCACAGGCAAAGGCGCTGGCAAAGCTGGCGGTGGAAGGCTGCAAGGACAAGAATCGGTATAAGGAGGCTTTGAAAGAGGCTCCCTCTGCGGACATGGCGCTGTTTGGCCGCATGGTGGCAGATGACCCGTCGCTGAACTACGACGCTGCCGCACAGGTGGCCCACAGCATCTCCACCCACACCGTGCAGAACGAGTTCGACTATTTCACCGCCGTGGACGACTGTGCTCCGGAGGACAACGCCGGTGCCGGGCATCTGGGCACGGTGGAATACAATTCCGCCACCCTGTACCGCTATGCGACGGTCAATGTTCTGGAGCTGGTGCGCACGCTGGGCGCAGAGCAGGCGGCACAGACGGTCCGGGCGTTCGGTGAGGCGTTCATCCGCTCCATGCCCACCGGCAAGCAGAACAGCTTTGCCAACCGCACCCTGCCGGATGCCGTTTACGTCACCCTGCGGCAGGACCAGCCGGTGAACCTCAGCAGAGCCTTTGAAAAGCCGGTGCGCAAGAGCGAAGAAGGCTATGCAGAACCGTCCAAGATGGCGCTGAAACAGTATGCAAAGGAACTCTACAATACCTTTGCAGAGGCACCGGAGCAGAGCTTTACGGTGGGTACCGGGCTGGAAGAACTGGCACAGCCCATGCCGCTGAACACCATGCTGGCGGTACTGGAAAAGGCCGTAGAGGAGAAGCTGTCCGGGAATGAGGTGTGACCATGGCGACCTTATTGCTTCGGCTGGCTGCACCCCTGCAGTCCTGGGGTTCGGACTCCAAGTTTGAGACCCGCAAGACCGACCGGGAACCCACCAAAAGCGGCGTGGTCGGCCTGTTGGCGGCGGCGCTGGGGCTGCGCCGAGACGACACGGAGGGCCTTGCCCGGCTGAACGGCCTGCGCTTTGCCGTGCGGGCGGATCAGGAGGGCAGCCTGCTGGTGGATTTTCACACCGCCAAAAGCCGGGACACCTCCTATGTGACCTACCGCCACTATCTGCAGGACGCCGTTTTTCTGGCAGGGCTGGAAAGCGAGGACGAAGCTCTGCTGCGGGAGCTGGAAGCGGCTCTGCGGCACCCGGTCTACCCGCTGTATCTGGGGCGGCGCTCCTGCCCGCCCACCCTGCCGCTCTGTCTGGGCATCCGGCAGGGGAGCCTGCTGGACGTCCTCCGGACGGAACCCATGCAGGGACGAAAACCGGAAACAGGGAAGCTGCGCATCGTGGCCGACGCCGACCCGGCGGACCCTGCAGCAGTGCCCCGGCAGGATCTGCCGATGTCCTTCAGCCCGGTGCACCGGCAGTACGGGTTCCGCCCGGTGCGGGAATGGCGGCTGGACCGGCCGGAAATGCCGGAACCGACGGAGCACGACCCCATGGCGGAATTGCAGAATTGAGGTGAGATGCAATGTATTTGTCCCGCGCAGAACTTGACCCCACCCGCCGCAGTACCATGATCGCGCTGACTTCTCCACAGAAGTTCCACGGCGCGGTGGAAAACTCGTTCTCCGGCGAACGACGCCGCAGGCTGTGGCGGCTGGACAGCCTGAACGGAAAACTGTATCTGCTGCTGCTCAGCGAGGAGCTCCCCGACCTGACCGGACTGTGTGCGCAGTTCGGGACGGGTGCCGCACCGGAAACGCGCCGCTACGAGCCGCTGCTGGAACGGGTGACCCCGGGCAGCTGTTGGCAGTTCCGTCTGACGGCAAATCCGACCCGCACCCGGAAAGACCCGGCGGACCCGCTGGCGCGGGGTGCCCTGAAGCCCTGCTATCTGGAAGCGGAGCAGGAACAGTGGCTGCTGGAGCAGGCCGGGAAGCACGGCTTTGCCCTGACGGAGGGCGCTTTTCAGGTGACCCGGAAACAGACCTGTCACTTCCGGAAGAACGGAAAGCGGCCGGTCACGTTGCTGGCGGTGACCTATGAGGGCATCCTGCAGGTGACCGACCCGGAAGCGTTCCGGGAGATGCTGTGTCAGGGCATTGGCCGCGGCAAAGCCTACGGCCTTGGCCTGATGACCATCCTGCACGGAGGAAGCAGCCATGGATGATGTGCCGGGCATAATCCGCCCTGATCTGCAGGCGCTGCCGCAGGTCCGGGACCGGATGACCTTTCTGTACCTGGAACACTGCACGCTGGGCCGTCAGGACGGTGCGATTACCGTAACGGATGAAAAGGGTATCGTTCAGATCCCGGCGGCGGGCATTTCGGTGCTGCTGCTCGGCCCCGGCACCCGTGTGACCCACCGTGCCATGGAGCTGATGGGAGACGCCGGCGTGGGCGCGGTTTGGGTCGGGGAGCACGGCGTGCGCTATTATGCCCACGGCCGCCCGCTGACCACCCATTCCCGGATGCTCATCCGTCAGGCGGAACTGGTCAGCAACCACCGGAAGCATCTGGATGTGGTGCGCAAAATGTATCAGCTGCGTTTTCCGGAGGAGGACGTCTCCCATCTGACGATGCAGCAGCTGCGCGGCCGGGAGGGCAGCCGTGTGCGGAATGTCTACCGCAAGGCGTCCAAAGAAACTGGCGTGCCGTGGAGCGGGCGGCTGTACCGCCCGGAGGATTTTGCATCCGGGGATCCAGTCAATCAGGCGTTGTCTGCTGCGCATGCCTGCCTGTACGGGCTGGCCCATGCGGTCATTGTGGCGCTGGGGTGTGCACCGGGGCTGGGATTCGTGCACGTCGGGCATGAGTGCTCTTTCGTGTACGACATTGCCGACCTATACAAGGCGGAGGTAACCATCCCGATCGCATTTGAGGTGGCGGCGCAGGCCCCGGAGGACCTGCCTGCCGTCGTGCGCCGCCGTGTCCGGGATGCTATGGTGGAGCATCATATTCTGGAACGGATGGTCCACGACATCCGCTGGCTGCTGCTGACCGAAGAGGAACAGACGGAAGAGCCGGATGTGGTTTACCTCTGGGATAACAAGGTCGGTGCGGTGTCAAACGGCATCAATTACTTTGACCGGGAAGCGGGTGAGGAGCCATCGTAGTTCTGACCATGACCAACTGCCCGCCCCGCCTGCGCGGCGACCTGTCCAAGTGGCTGTGTGAGATCAACACCGGCGTTTATGTGGGCAATGTGAGCAGCCGCGTCCGGGATGCAGTGTGGGACCGTGTCTGCCAGAACCTGAAAAACGGGCAGGCGACACTGGTCTACACGGCGGCAGGGGAGCAGCGGATGGAGTTCCGCACCCACAACACCAGCTGGGAAGCTGTGGATTTTGACGGCATCAAGCTGATGCGCCGCCCGCTGCCCCAGACGCAGACCGAGGCGATGGACCTGAAACCGGGGTTCAGCAAGGCGGCAAAGTACCAGATGGCACAAAAAATGGCACAGCGGACTGCCCGAAAGCCCGGAAAAAACGATTACACGGTAATCGACCTGGAAACGACCGGCCTGCACGCGGCGACGGACTCGATCGTGGAGTATGGGGCCGTCCGGGTGCGGGACGGGCAGCCGACGGAAGAATTTTCGGCCCTGGTGCACCTGCAAACTCCGCTGCCTGCGGAGATCACGCAATTGACGGGAATCACACAGTCGGAACTGGAAGGCGGGATGGACGCGGCCGCTGCGCTGGAAGCATTTCTGGAATTTGTAGGCAAAGATGCTCTGGTGGGGTACAACCTGCAATTTGATCTGGAATTCCTGCGCGCGGCCTGTACGCGAAACCAGAAGCCGATACTGACCAACCGGAAGATCGACCTTTTGCCGCTTGCGCGGCGGAAGGTGATAGGCGTTGCCAACTTTAAGCTGCTCACACTGGTACGGCATTTTGGGCTGGCAGACAGGGTGGAGCACAGGGCCCTGCCCGACTGCCGCCTGACGCAGAGGCTCTATGCAAAACTGAATGAAACAGGCACAGGATGCAACTGAAATGGCCGATGCTATGGGATCTTTTTAGTCTTTTCCCCGCATACGCGGGGGTGATCCTCAGATGACGCCGCTGATGAAGTGGTTCTGCCGCTTTTCCCCGCATACGCGGGGGTGATCCCACTAATCGCATGGGAAGAGCCCCAGTTCTTTGCTTTTCCCCGCATACGCGGGGGTGATCCTGCACCCTGCGACAGGCTTTTCAGGAATTCCGGGCTTTTCCCCGCATACGCGGGGGTGATCCCAATTCAGGACCTTAAAAACAACGGCTTGTGGACTTTTCCCCGCATACGCGGGGGTGATCCCTTCGAGCAGATCGGGAGAATCAAATACTTCAGGCTTTTCCCCGCATACGCGGGGGTGATCCCTGCGGCTCGTCCTGTACTGCCAATGTGCGCTTCTTTTCCCCGCATACGCGGGGGTGATCCCTACCAAGGGGGCACTTTCATTGCACACTGAGTCTTTTCCCCGCATACGCGGGGGTGATCCTAAAACGAACTACCATGCACCGCAGGAGCTGCCCTTTTCCCCGCATACGCGGGGGTGATCCCCCGTGTCCTTGCAGGGTGCACTGCATACATGCCTTTTCCCCGCATACGCGGGGGTGCTCCTATGGTTTTTGAAGACCGCATCTCAAAATATCCCTTTTCCCCGCATACGCGGGGGTGATCCCTGCGGCGGTAAGGCCAGCGGCAAGGCAAGGCCCTTTTCCCCGCATACGCGGGGGTGATCCCATGGTGAATGGATACCCTGGTACTACAGTGTACTTTTCCCCGCATACGCGGGGGTGATCCCCCGGCAGGGGCCTTTGCCGTCAACCGCGCGGGCTTTTCCCCGCATACGCGGGGGTGATCCCACAAAGTACTCTCTTGCACCCACATACCACCCCTTTTCCCCGCATACGCGGGGGTGATCCTACCCACAGCCGACCGGCGCCGCGCTCCATCTGCTTTTCCCCGCATACGCGGGGGTGATCCTGGCGAAACCGCAGTAGAGCTGGACAAGGTAAACTTTTCCCCGCATACGCGGGGGTGATCCTCAATATCGCCGCTCCCAGAAATAACTAAGTCTCTTTTCCCCGCATACGCGGGGGTGATCCTTACTTTACGATGCTCTGGACAGCATACCGGGACTTTTCCCCGCACACGAGGGGGTGACCTCAAGGGCAAGCGGCGCATGGTGTTCCTGCCGGGGAGACTGGTGACGGACCGGAAAGCCGCCGCGGATGAAAAAATCAGGTTGTACAAATTCGACGGAAAAAGTTTATGCAAGACTCCATATTGCAATATATGAAATTTTGTATTATCATAAATCTGCAAGCAATCTGTCTCTTATGAGGAGGGGCGGAACGCCAAAAATACGCTTCTTTCCTGTGGATTTTCCCACGGTCCACCTGATGCGGATTGAAAGATAGGTCGAGAAGGGAAGAGCAACCATGATGAACACAAGTCTGCTCCAGAAGTCTGGTCTGGCAACGCTGCAGGTCGCGCAGATCCTGGCAGGGCTGGAACCGGGAGACCGGATCCCCACGGTGACGGAACTGAGCGAACAATGCGAGATGGCACGGGGAAATATCCAGATCGCGCTGAACAACCTGAAACAGAATCATGTGATCCGTCTGGAATCCCATGGGCAGAACGGCACCATTGCAACAGAGATCGACTATGTGGCAATGGCGCAGTATTGCAGCAATACGGGTCTGACCTGCGTGATGCCTATGCCGTATGGCCTGCGCTATGAAGGTCTGGCCAGCGGACTGTATGAGGAACTGAACCAGAAAGGGGTCACGGGTGCGATCGCATTTATGCGCGGTTCCGGCTACCGGCTGAACTGTGTGGAAGAAGGGCGCTTTCATCTGTGCGTCATGAGCCAGCTTGCATTTGAACACTATGCGCAGGAGGGCAAGGACATCCAGCGGATCGCGGCCTTTGGCCCGCAGAGCTATGTGGAACAGCATCGGGTCTTTGTCCGCCCGGACTTCAAGGGCGACTGGCAGAACTGCAAGGTGGGCGTGGATGCCTCCTCGGTGGACCAGGAGATGCTGACCCGGTTCTGTTTTGCCGATAAGCCGGTGCAGTATGTGCCCATCATCTATAGTCAACTGGTGCCGTTTCTGCACAGCGGCGTCATTGATGCCGGCGTCTGGAGCGCCGATATGCTGCCGGAGGGGCTGAGCTATTATCCGATGCCCCGGCTGGATGAGCAGGAAAAAGATACCGTGGCCGTGCTTGCCTGCCGGAAAAGTGATAACATCACCGCGCAGCTGGTGCGCAAGATCCTGTCGGTGGAGCGTGTGGACCACATCCAGCAGCAGGTGATGCGCAAGCAGATCATTCCGCGCTACTAAGCAAAGGTGCTGTCAAACAGAAGTCACATCTGCATGGAGGATATGCGGATGTTTCTTTCGGGATGAAAATACAAAATATTGTATAAAACGTTTTCTCCCGAAAACCGATACAGGATGTCTGATTTTTTTGCAGAAAGAAAAGGAGATCTCGCATGAAAAAGATCACTCGGCGCAACTTCCTGATCGCATCCGGCAAAACCGTTGGCACACTGGCAGCTGCCTCTGCCTTTATGGGGTGTGCCAGCCCGGAGCAGGCGGAGAACTGCTTCCCCCGGTCTGCAATGCCCGTCCGGACCGATGACCGCCTGACGGCCATCGACGACATTGTGGAAAACTACATGGGACAGGGATATTTCCCCGGCGCAACGATCGTGGTGGCACGCGGCGGCAAGATCGTGTATGAAAAGGCATACGGCTACGCAATGCTCAACGACATGGGCGTGCGGCTGGACGATCCCCGCCCCATGCAGATGGATACCATGTTCGACATGGCATCCTGCACCAAGATCATGGCCACGACACAGTCCATCATGAAGCTGTACAGCGAGGGCAAGATCGACCTGAATGCCACGGTAGCAAGCTACATTCCGGAGTTTGCCAAGAACGGGAAGGAAAACGTCACCGTGCATCAGCTGCTGACCCACACCTCCGGTCTGCCGCAGTGGAAGGCGATGTTCCTCCACATCGAGAAGGACAAGGCCAAGGTGCTGGATTACATCTGCAACTGTGAGCTGATGTTCGCCCCCGGCGAGGAAAAGTACAGCGACCTGGGCTTCCAGATGCTGGGCTTCCTGGTGGAGCGGATCACCGGGCGCTCGATGGACGAATACGTCAAGAACGAGATCTACAAGCCTCTGGGGCTGAAGCGCACCACCTATCTGCCGCTGGCCAACGGCTTTACCACCGAGGATGTGGCGGCTACCTCCTTCGGCAACCCGTATGAGTATGCCATGGTGGACGAGATCGACTACCCGGGCTTTGGCTACGATTGTACCGCCGATCTGGACGCGTTCCGCACCTTCACCGGCTGGCGCAACTACACCCTGCAGGGCGAGTGCAACGACGGCAATGCATGGATGGCAAACGGCGGCGTGGCCGGTCACGCGGGCCTGTACTCCGACGCGGAAGATCTGGCCGTGCTGTGCCAGGCCATGCTGAACGGCGGCATCTACAAGGGCGTCCGCCTTTACAAGAAGGAAGTCATCGACGAGTTCACCAGCGAGCAGAACGGCAAGCCGTCCCGCGGGCTGGGCTTTGAGCGGGGCTCCTCGTTTATGGGCCGCGGCGACCGCCACTACGACGCCTTTGGCCACGCAGGCTTTACCGGCACCCATGTGGTCATGAACAAGACCAACAAGACCGCCGTCATTTTCCTGACCAACAAGCAGAACGTCGGCTTCAAGCCGGACTCCACCTCGTACTACAGCCCCTATAGCTGCTGCGGCGAGATCTGTGAGCTGGTCTGGAACATTTTTGGAACCGAAGCACCGGCTGAGACGCTGGCCGACAAGATCGGCGCCTGGCTGTAAGCAAAACAAAAAATCATTGGGAGATGTCAGAGATGGATTTTGAACCGAGATTAACGATCCTGCACCAGGCAGGGATGCTGTCCGAGGAGGATTACCGGAAGGTACAGGACGTGATCCGCTTTTTTCAGGAGAAATACGGTCTGACATTGACCGAAGAAAACGCCTCCGCCATGATCACGCACCTGTGCGCTGCGCTGGGGCGCATCCACCACGGAGAGCCGGTGGAGCCGCTGGACGAGGAGGTCTACGAAGAGACCAGCCAGGAGCCTACCTTCCCCAAGGCACTGGAAGCAACGCAGGCGCTGGTGCGGGAGATCCTGCCGGACCTGCCGGAGGACGAGCAGAAGTTCCTGACCATGCACATCGGGGTCGTGCTGGCACAATCGTGACAGCATTTGCATAAAACCCACATCAGAAAGGAGGGCTAGCTTATGAAAATCGTAGTAGGCGGCCAGATCGACAAGCAGAAGGTTTATGACACCATCAAGGGTGTTGTAGGCGACCGTGCCTCGGTGGAGATCAAGGATGACATTGCGGCGGCAATGGCGGTCAAGACCGGGCAGGCAGATTACTACTTCGGCGCCTGCAAGACGGGCGGCGGCGGTGCGCTGGCAATGGCCATTGCCCTGCTGGGCATGAACCAGTGCGCAACGGTGTCCATGCCGGGCAAAATGCTGAGCGAGGACGAGATCCTGGCACAGGTCAAGGCCGGCAAGAAGGCATACGGCTTTACGGATCAGCACATCGAAAAGGTCGTGCCGATCATTCTCAAGGGTCTGGGCTTCTGATCCGGATCGTCAAATAAGGAGGATTACATATGGAAACCATTCTGCGCTACGTTATCATCGCGGCAGTTGGTGCGTTGGCATCGATTCTGGCGAACCAGAGCATCGCCGTGTTCAACGACGGCCTGCGCCCGGTCCTGCCGGAGTATCTGGAAAAGCGCATGGACCGCAAGGCTCTGGCAGCCACCAGCTTTGCCATCGGCTTTGGTCTGGTCATCGGCTACGGCCTGCCCACGTCCATTGCCGCAAGCATCATCCTGATCCACTGCATCCTGCTCACCACCGACATCATCGGCACCTGGTGCCCGGACACCAAAAAGGGCATGATCGCTTCCGGCGTCATCGGCGCTGTGTACGGCGTGGCCCTGCTGTTCGGCCTGCAGGTGATCATCGACCTGTTCAACCTGCTGCCGGTCAACTTCCTGGGCAGCCTGGGCCAGGTCTCTGCCGGTATCACGCTGGCCTTCGCCATCTTCCCGGCTGTGACGGTTGCCCTGCAGTTCGGCGCTGCCAAGGGCATCATCACCGCCGTTGTGACCCTGCTGGTCCGTCAGATCGTTGAGACCTACGGCAAGATCGCACTGGACGCCGAGCACACGATCAGCCTGAACAAGGACGGTATGGCCCTGCTGGCCGGTATGATCATCATGCTGGTGTTCGCTGCCATGGATAAGGAAGGCAACGACCAGAACTCCAACGAAATGCTGACCCAGATCTTTGCCGACAAGGTCGCACGCATCCGCAAGTATATGCCGATTCTGGCCCTCATGGGCGGCCTGATCGCAGCAGGCACCAGCATGAGCATCATGGCCGGTGACCCCATCAGCCTGGGCCTGCTGGCCGAGGGTGACCGCGTCAACGCAGGTCTGACCGCTCTGGCCCGTGCCATCGGCTTTATCCCGCTGGTTGCCACCACCGCCATCACCACCGGCGTCTACGCTCCGGCCGGCATGACCTTCGTCTTTGTGATCGGTCTGCTGATCCCCAACCCCTTTATCGCCCTGATCGCAGGTGCAGCCTGCATCTGTGTGGAGATCCTGCTGCTGAACGTCATCGCAAAGGGTCTGGACAAGTTCCCCGGCATCAAGCGCTGCGGCGACAACATCCGTACCGCTATGAGCTACGTCATCGACATCGCCCTGCTGATCGGCGGCATCCTGGCTGCTCAGGCGATCATGCCCACGACGGGTCTGTTCATCATCGTGGCATTCTGGTGCATCAACAAGTGCAGCAAGAAGCCTCTGGTCTCCATGGCGGTCGGTCCTCTGGGCGCGATCCTGGTCGGCCTGATCGCAAACGTGCTGTTCCTGCTGTCTCTGTACACCCCTGCCGCCTGATCCCCGGATAAAATGAGCGCCTCCCGGCCTGCGTCGGGAGGCGGCTCTGGTTAAGAAACAATACAGGAGGCGAATCCTTTTGAAACTGCCTGAAAAGATTCTGTATGCGCACGAGCATACGACGATCGACCTGTCCGGCCCGAAGAAGAACATCGACTGCAGGCTGGATGATTTTGACGCGACCGCAGCGGAGTACCGGCGGCTGGCGGAACACGGTGTGGTCGGCATCATCGACCAGACCAACCGCGGGATGGGCCGGAACGTGGCCTATGTGCAGAAAATGGCTGCACAGGCGGGGGTGGAGATCACCCACGCGACGGGCTACTACAAGGAGCCCTTTCTCCCGCCGGAGTGCTATACGCTGACCGAACAGCAGCTGTGTGACATCATGGTGAAGGAACTGACCGAGGGCATGGAAGGCACCGGTGTCCGGGCGACCGTCATCGGCGAGATCGGCACCTCGAAGGACATCACCGAGACGGAGGCCAAGGTGTTCCGTGCGGCATCCCGCGCCCATGCAGAAACGGGGGCACCCATCTGCACCCACACAACGCTGGGCACGCGCGGCCTGGAGCAGCTGGAGATCTTCAAGAGCTTTGGCGTTGACCTGAGCCGGGTGGTGCTGAGCCACATCGACCTGTCGGCCGATCTGGATTACATGAAGCGCCTGCTGGATCAGGGGGTCAACATTGCGTTCGACACCATCGGCAAGTGCAACTACCAGCCCGATGTCTCCCGTGCAGACTGGCTCAGCCGCCTTTGTGCGGAAGGGTACGACACGCAGATCGTCATGAGCATGGACATCACCCGCCGCAGCAACTTTGCAGACCGGGGCGGTGTGGGCTACAGCTACCTGCTGGACACCTTTGCTCCGCTGGCAAGCGAGGCAGGCGTGCCGGACCGCGCATGGGAGAACCTGCTGTACCGCAATGCACTGCGCATCTACAAAGGACAGAAATAACAAGGATTCGAGGAATTGACAATGAAAACCTATCCCCTGCATTCTATCTCGCTGGAGCAGGCAAAACAGCTCCAGTTCAAGGTCATTGACGCAGTGACCCGCAATTTTCAGGGAGAGGAAGTCCTCTCGCTGGGCGACCTCGGCGTGGTGAAAGGGCTGAACAAGCCCCGCTGCACGGTAAAGGTGGAAAAGGTCTTTGCCGACACCTTTGATGCCCCGGCGGCGCTGCTTGTGCGCGGCTCCGGCACGGGCGCGATCCGCTGGGCTCTGACCGCCTGCCTGAAACCGGGGGATGCCATTCTGGTGCACACCTCGCCCATCTATACGACGACGCAGGTGACCATCGACGCCATGGGGCTGAAACCCATCCGCGCGGACTTCAACGATCTGGAACAGCTCAAGGCCGTCTGTGCGCAGCACAAGGACGAGATCCGCGGCGCCCTGGTGCAGCTGACCCGGCAGAAGCCGGAGGACCGCTACGACTACAAGGCCGTGATCGCAGCCATCAAGGCTGCGCTGCCGGGCATCCCGGTGGTGACCGATGACAACTACGCCGCCCTGAAAGTGGACGCCATCGGCTGCCAGGCGGGGGCCGACCTGTCCACCTTCTCCTGCTTCAAGATCCTTGGTCCGGAGGGCGTCGGTGCAGTGATCGGCAGCAAGGAGCTGATCGACCGCATCTACAAGATGCAGTATTCCGGCGGCAGTCAGGTGCAGGGACACGAAGCCATGGAGGCCCTGCGCGGCCTGATCTATGCGCCGGTGGCGCTCGCCATCCAGAGCGAGGTCAACGAGGAGCTGGTCCGCCGCCTGAACGCCGGCGAGGTCCCCCATGTGCGGCAGGCGTTCCTGGCAAACGCGCAGAGCAAGGTGCTGCTGGTGGAGTTTGATCAGGAGATCGCCGAAAAAATTCTGGACGCTGCCCCGAAGTTCGGCGCAGCGCCGCATCCGGTGGGCAGCGAGAGCAAATACGAGTTTGCCCCCATGATCTACCGTGTCAGTGGAACGTTCCGTGCGCAGGACCCGACCATTGAACACCGGATGATCCGCATCAATCCCATGCGCAGCGGCCCGGACACCATCATCCGCATCCTGCGCAGCTGCATGGAGCAGGTCGAGGAAAACTGAACCGCTGAAAAAACGAGAGGAAAAGGAGAGATGCCCTGTGTTTTTAAAGACCGTAATGGAGCGCAACCAGCCGTTGGTGCGTCTGGGCATTGAATGGCAGCAGAATGGCGTGATCCTGCCGGACACCTATCTGCTGGATTACGACACGATCCTGGAAAATGCCCGCAGCATCAAACAGGCAGGCGACGCAAACGGCGTGCAGAACTTTTTCATGCTCAAGCAGATCGGACGCAACCCCCTGATCGCCCGTGCGCTGACCGACATGGGATATGTGGGCGCTGTGTGCGTGGACTTCCGCGAGGCGCTGACGATGGTGGAAAATCAGATCCCCCTCGGCAACGTAGGGCATCTGGTCCAGATCCCCCGGGCGGCCCTGAAAAAAATCCTCCGCGCAAAGCCGGTGATCGTAACGGTGTACACGCTGGAAAAAGCCCGCGAGATCAGCGCAGTCTGCACCGAGCTGGGCCTGCACCAGAAGCTGATGCTCCGTGTTCTGGGAGAAGGCGACATGCTGTATTCCGGGCAGTACGGCGGCTTTGAATTGCAGGAACTGGACAGCGCAGTGCGTGCGATCGAGGCGATGCCGAATGTGGAGGTGGGCGGCGTGTGCAGCTTCCCTTGCTTTTTGTACGACGAAGCGGCACAGGACATCCTGCCCATGCCCAACCTCCGGACCGTGCAGACCGCAGCCGAAATGCTGCGCGCCCGCGGCTACCGGGACCTGATGCTCAATACGCCCAGTGCCACCTGCACCCACAGCATCCCGATGATCGCGGCAGCAGGCGGCACCCACGGGGAACCGGGACACGGCCTGACCGGAACGACACCGTATCATGCCGGCCACCCGGATGCCGAGGAGCGCCCCGGATACCTGTATGTTTCGGAGGTCAGCCACAATCTGGGCGATAAGGCATACTGCTACGGCGGCGGGCATTACCGCCGCGGCCATATGAAGAACGCCCTGGTGGGCACGACGCCGGAAAATGCAAAGGTCGTGCCGGTGCTGCCGCCGGACGACTCCAGCATCGACTATCATTTTGAACTGCAGCAGAACTGTCCGGTCTCGGCTGCGGCGGTCATGGCGTTCCGGACACAGTTCTTTGTGACCCGGAGCCGGGTGGCAGTGGTCAAAGGGCTGTCCTCCGGCAAGCCGGAGCTGGCGGGCCTGTACTCTGCGCTGGGAGAACCGGTCCGGGAATGACAGAAAGGATAATTCGCAATGGGAAAGTTTGTTGTAATCGTTCTGGATGGTTTTGGTGTGGGCGCAATGCCGGATGTGCCGCAGGTGCGCCCTGCGGACTGCGGTGCCAACACCTGTGTGCATATCTTTGAGCGCACGCCGGACCTGAAGCTGCCCAATCTGGCAAGCCTTGGTCTGGCGAACATCGTGGGGCGGGAGTTCCCCGGCCTGCCGTTTGCGACGGATGCAACGTTCGGCCGTGCCGAGCTGATGCACGATGGTGCGGACACCTTCTTCGGCCATCAGGAGATCATGGGCACCCGCCCGGCAAAGCCCTTCGGCGAGCCGATCTGCAATAAGATCGAGCTCATCAAAAAGACGCTGGAGGATGCGGGTTACCATGTCCGGTATTACACCGGAACATCCGGCAAGCGCCTGCTGATCGTCAACGAGGCCTGCACCGTGGCCGACAACGTGGAATGCGATCCGGGTCAGGCCTTCAACGTCACGGCGGCCATCGACGACCTTGATTTTGAGGAAGAGCTCAAGATCGGTCATCTGGTGCGCAGCGTGTCGGTCGTGCCCCGCGTCATCACCTTCGGCGGGCGCGGCGTGCACCTGCAGAACCTGCTGGATGCCATTGAGGAACACGGCGATTACATCGGCGTGAATGCCCCGGCCAGCGGTGTTTACAACAACGACTACCATTGCATCCACATGGGCTACGGCGTTGACCCGGAGGTGCAGATCCCCACGATTCTGGGCAAGAGCGGCCTGCCGGTGTTCCTGCTGGGCAAGGTGGCCGACGTGGTCACGAACAATTACGGCACCAGCATCCCCATGGTGGACACGGCCAGCGTGCTGCAGCGCACCCTGGAGATCGTAAAGGAGCAGGAGACTGCGTTTATCTGCACCAACGTGCAGGAAACGGACCTGTGCGGCCACCGGGAGAATGTCGCGGCCTACGCAGACCGCCTGCGGGTGGCGGACGAATGGATCGGCAAGATCCGCGACGCCCTGGGCGAGGACGATATCCTCATCGTGCAGGCGGACCACGGCAACGACCCGACCATCGGACACCCGCACCACACCCGTGAGATGGTGCCGCTGATGATCCACAGCGCCCACTCCACCCCCAAGAATATCGGGATCCGCAAGACCCTCAGCGATGTCGGTGCGACCGCTGCGGACTATTTCCACAGCAAGGCACCGGAAAACGGCACCAGCTTTCTGCCGCTGCTGCTGAAGTAAAAACAAAGGAGCGGAGAACTTTTTTGTGCAGAGGGCGCCTGCAATGCGCAAAAGCGGCAAAAGGAAACCCGGCAGGTATGCCATCTTATGATGACATACCTGCCGGGTTCTGTTTTATGGGTTGGTGCAGCGATTGCACCGACCCATAGCTTCCTTCTAGTTTACTGCTCGATCGGCTTCATCGTGGGGAACAGCAGCACGTCGCGGATGGAGGCGCTGTCGGTCAGCAGCATGACCAGACGGTCCACGCCGAAGCCCAGGCCGCCCGTGGGGGGCAGGCCGTACTCCAGAGCGTTGACGTAGTCGTAGTCCACCTGGGCCTTGCAGTCGGGCTCGATGGCCTTGCGCTCGGCCACCTGACGCTCGAAGCGGCCCTTCTGGTCGATGGGGTCGTTCAGCTCGCTGAAGGCGTTGCCGTACTCGGTGCAGTCGATGAAATACTCGAAGCGCTCGGTGAAGGCGGGATCATCCGGCTTGCGCTTGGCCAGCGGGCTGATCTCCACAGGATAATCGTAGATGAAGGTGGGCTGGATCAGCTTATCCTCCACAAAGGCATCGAAGAACTCGGCCAGAATGGCGCCCTTGGTAGGCACCTCGGGCAGTTCCACGTTGTGCGCCTTGGCGGCAGCGATGGCGTCCGCATCGGTCTGCCAGTCGTTGAAGTCCACACCGGAATACTTCTTCACAGCCTCCACCATGGTCAGGCGCTCCCAGTGACCCATGTCGATCTGCTTGCCCTGATACGGGATGACCAGGCTGCCGCAGATCTTGAGGGCAAGGCGCTTATACAGTTCCTCCACCAGATCCATCATGCCATGGAAATCGGTAAAGGCCTGATACAGCTCAATGGAGGTAAACTCCGGGTTATGCTTGGGGTCCATGCCCTCGTTGCGGAAGATGCGGCCAACCTCGTACACACGATCCATACCGCCCACGATGAGGCGCTTGAGGTACAGCTCGGTCTCGATGCGCAGCACCATGTCCATGTTCAGGCTGTTGTGGTGGGTGTAGAAGGGCCGTGCAGAAGCACCGATCTCGAAGGGGGTCAGGATGGGGGTATCCACCTCCAAAAAGCCCTTCTCGTCCAGGTAGGCGCGGATCTCCTTCAGGATCTGGCTGCGCTTGATGAAGGTGTCCTTCACCTCCGGGTTTGCGATCAGGTCCACATAGCGCTGACGGTAACGCATCTCGGTATCGGTCAGGCCGTGGAACTTCTCGGGCAGGGGGCGCAGGCTCTTTGCCAGCAGGGTCAGCTCAGTGGCGCGCACGCTCAGCTCGCCAGTCTTGGTGCGGAACACCTCGCCCTTCACGCCGATAATGTCGCCCACGTCCAGCTTTTTAAAGGCGGCGTAGGCCTCGTCACCCAGCTCGTCGCGGCGGACATAAAGCTGGATATCGCCCTTGTCGTCGCGCAGGTGGGCAAAGCTTGCCTTGCCCATAACGCGCTTGGACATCATACGGCCTGCCAGTGCCACCAGCTTGCCGCTGTCGGTCTCGTTGGGCAGTTCCTTAAATTCTTCCTTCAGGTCGGCAGAATAAGCGTCCTGCGGGAACTTGGTCAGGGTAAAGGGGTCGTTGCCGGCGGCCTGCAGGTCGGCCAGCTTCTGACGGCGCACCTGTACCTGCTCGCTCTCGGACAGACCCGCAGCGGGGTTTCTCTTTTGCTCTTCCATGGTTACTCCTACTTAGTTTGCAGAATGGGTGATAGCCAGCACAGTGTACTCCACGGTCTGGCCGGTGGGCAGCAGCACTTCGACCTTTTCGCCCACAGCCTTGCCCATCAGGGCGTGGCCCACGGGGCTCTCATCGCTGATCTTACCGTTGAAGGCATCAGCCTCGGTGCGGCCCACGATATCATATTCCTCGGCCTCATCCTCGCCGGTCTCGCGGATGGTAACGTGGGTACCAACGGAAACGTTATCCACGCTCAGCTCGCTCTCGTCGATTATAACTGCGTTCTTGATGGTCTGCTCCAGTTCGGTGATGCGGTTCTCCACCAGACCCTGCGTATTCTTGGCCTCGTCGTACTCGCTGTTCTCAGACAGGTCGCCGTGGCTGCGGGCTTCCTTGATCTCTTCAGCCAGTTCCTTGCGGCGGACGGTTTTGAGGTATTCCAGTTCCTCCTGCATTGCCTTCAGACCGGCAGCGGACATCTTGATCTCTTGTGCCATTTGAGAATCTCTCCTTGTTATTAGCTGTATTTGTTTCGCGCAGCCACAAAGCCGCACAGGAATGCCATTTTGACTACACTATTATAATAGCAAGCCGGTGCCTTGTCAACAAAAAAGGCGGTGCTGGGGCAAAAAAAGCACGCAGAACGGAAGAACGGCAGGGGCAGAGCCGATCAAAGAGTGATACTTTCGATAATTCGTGCTCTTTTTGGGCATTTTGTGCCATTTCCCTTTCAAAATACGATAAAATGTAATATAATGGAAGTACCGTAATACATACCCCCCCCCCGTAAATAATACGAGGGGAAAAAGGAGGTTGTACCATGAAACAAGGCAAATTTATCCGACGTGCAGTATCGGCGGCGCTGGCCGGATGCATGATGTTCACCCTCTCGGCCCCGGCGCTGGCTGAGAGCACTGATGCACTGATGCAGTTGAACATCAGCGGCAACCGTGCGGCCAGTGTGCTGGATGCGGAGAACGTCGCAGAGGAGATCAAAATCAATAATAATGTGATCGACCCGGCGGATTATGAGAACATTGTCGTCACCCCAGGCAACTATACCTTCCACTATGACCCGGTGCAGAAGATACTGACATCTACCAATACTACTAAGACGATTAATACTATTACCATTGAGGTGCCGGATGATGTTGACGTGGTGCTGGATGGCAAGGAAAACATTGCAGTCCACAACTTGACCATCAATAGAGCCCACGACGTGACAATTTCCAGCGACAACTACTCCGCTATCGGCCGCAGGGCAGTGATCACCTGCACCGGAAAAGTGACTATCAATGCACCGGAAGGCACCTATGCTATAGGCTATACGAGCAATGCAGATGGTACGCTGATCATCCACAGAGCTAACGAAGTGGAAATCGATGCATCGGGCAGTTCTCGGGTCTTGAGCGGCTATGGCAAGGCTGACATCACTTGCGACGGCCCTGTGACGATTCACGGTGAGAAAGATGGCGGCAGTGTACTCGCAAATGCTGGTAACTTTACCTACCAGCGCACGGATGGTGCAGACTACGTCTACTACACCAGCGAAGACGGGGAAGAGGGAGCCATTGATGCCGGTGTTACCCCCATTGAGGCGAGTGCACGCTACAGCTATCTCCGTATTGAAGAAAAGCAGGATGCTCACCTCAAGGTGAACAATGGAACCGCCACAGCAGGCGATACAACCAGCGGAGAACTGGACAGCTTCAAGGGCCAGAAAGTGACCGTGGTTTCTAAGGTTCAGGAAACTGACGACCGAAAATTTGACGGCTGGGAATTGACCAATGCTCCCGCAGGCTTTACGATCTCTGCCGAAAAACTGGCGCAGAAGGAATTTTCGTTCATCATGCCTACAGGCAATGTAGAACTGACCGCACACCACAGCAACAAGCTTGAGGTGTCCGGCGGTACTGCCAAAGTGAACGGTAACAGCAATGCAGATTTTGCCCGCCCGGGCGCAGCCGTTACCGTGACCGCAGGCAGCCCCGAGGATTACCAGTTTGACCACTGGGAGGTATCTGGCGGCAATATCGGCAAGACCGAAGAGGAGCTGAAGGTCAGCCCTCTGAGCTTCACCATGCCGGATGCAGCCGTCAAGCTGACCGCTGTCTACAAGGCTGCTGTCAAGGTGAGCAACGGTACTGCCCAAACGGACAATACCACCGGTGAGACGGTGTATGCACTGGAGGGTGCATCCGTTACCGTGACCGGTCACGACAGCAACGCAAGCTTTTCCAAGCTCGTAGGCTGGAAGCTCAAAAAGGGCAGCCTTACTGCAATCATCGATGCGGACGGCAATAGCCTGAATGTTACGGTGGACGCAGAAAACAATTATCTGCTGGATGCCAGCGGGGCAAAGATCAAAAACGAAACTTTTACGTTCACCATGTCTGACAAGCCTGTGGAACTGAGTGCTGTCTACAGTATTCCCGCCATCGCAATGAGTCTGCCGGTCATCGTGGAAGGCGGTACAATCAATGGCACGCAGGACAGCTTTGTGCGCGTAAAGGCGGGCGAAAAAGTCACGATCAAGGCTGATGCACCTGCTGAAAACATGCAATTCCATCACTGGAAAGTGGAAGAAGGCACCAGCGCGGACTTTGGCGTAACGGTCGGCACACTTGGCTCTGATACGGAGCAGGGTACTGAGGAGATCGCATTCATCATGCCCCGGGGTGCTGTCAGACTGACAGCACAGTGGTCCGCTACTCCGGCGACCCGACCCGATCCAGATCAGCCGCTGGACGAGGATTTCGGTGTTGATACTCCTCAGCCGAAGCCCGAACCTGAAGAGCCCGAAGAGCCCGAAGCACCCGCAGAGTCCGCCGCCGGTGCTATTGCAGCAGTCGCCATTGGCGGCGCAGCAGTCTGGGGCGGCTACGAGATCACTACCCGCGCCATCCTGAAGAACCTGCTGCCCGCAGATGCAGCCATCCCCAAGACTCAGGGCCAGCTGGCTGAGCTGCTGTGGCAGAACGCAGGCTGCCCCCAGCCCACCGTTACACAAGCCACCGATGCCGCTGCCGCCGCCCGCTGGTGTGTCGAGCAGGGCTATCTGGAAGAGGATTTCGCCCCGGAAAAGTATGTACCCAAATACAAGGTGATCCGTATCCTCAAGCAGGCTAAAAGCGCCACATAACCTCTGATATCATCTCACATCACCGCACAAAAATGGACGGAGGAGCGTCTTTGACGTTTCTCCGTCCATTTTCTTTTAACACACTCAGACCAGCTTTGGCACCTCTGCGGTCAGCAGCTCTGCCAGCCGGGCGTGCCCCTTGCAAGTCAGGTGCATAAAGTCCACCTCGTTGAACTCGCACTCGGCGGCGTCCATAAAGTGCACGCCCTGCCGCTCGGCTACGATGCGCAGCTGCTCGGCGACCCCGCGGGATTTTTCCACGCAGCCTGCGCCCATGACGGCATCGTGGAAGCCGTCCTTGATGCAGGGCGGTGCCACCACCAGAATGTTAGGCACCTTGCCGCCCCAGCAGTCCACGCTTTTCACCTTGAGCAGCAGCCGCTCCATGCCCGCGCCGATGCAGGCAGCGTTTGCGCCAAAGCGCTCCTTGACGTCGTTCGTGCCCAGCATGATGATGAGCAGGTCGATGACCTCGTGGCTCTTGAGCAGGACGTAGGCCACGCTCAGCGCATCCATGGACTCATGCAGCGGGTCCACGAACACGGTAGTGCGGCCGGAAAGACCTTCCTCGGTGACCAGATACTCCTCGCCCAGCGCCTTTTGCAGGCGACAGGTCCAGCGCTCGTCCTCGTTGAAACGGATGCCGTGGTCGGCGCAGTCGTTGGGGTCGGCGCAATAGCCGTGGGTGTTGGAATCACCCAGACAGAGAATATGCTTTTTCATAACCAAATCACTCCTTTTCCATCGTCTGCCGGAAGTAGTACACAGCGCCCACCATCCCGGCATCGTTGTGCAGCTGCGCGGCACGAATTTCCAGTCCTTCGGCAAAGGCGGGCATGACGGATGCTTTCACCTTTTCAGCGATAGGCTCGATGAGCAGCTTCTGCTGGGCAGACACGCCGCCGCCAATCAGGATCAGCTGCGGGTTGAAGATATGCACCATGCCTGCAAGCCCCTGCGCGATCTCGTCCGTCCATGCGTCCAGCAGCGCCAGCACAGTCTCGTTGCCCGCTTCTGCGGCGGCAAAGATGGCGCGGCCATCCTTCCATGCCGGGTTTTCCTCCTGCGCGGCGCGCACCAGAGCAGTGGTGGCAGCGTAGCGCTCCCAGCAGCCCTTTGCGCCGCAGGTGCAGTCCACGCCGTCCAGCGCGTGGGTGCGGTAGTGTCCCAGCTCGCCGCCCAGACCCCGCGCACCTTCCAGCAGACGGCCGCCGGTCAGGATGCCGCCGCCCACGCCGGTACCCAGCGTCACGCCGATGACGTCCGTATAGCCCTGTGCACCGCCGACCCACACCTCGCCCAGCGTCATGCAGTTGGCGTCGTTGGCTACCGTGACCGGCAGACCAAAGGTCTTTTCCAGCTCCGCCTTGATGGGTGCACCGATGTAGTTGGGCAGGTTGCCGCAGGTGCCCGCCACGATGCCCTTGCGGCTGTCGATCTGCCCGGTGGCAGAAACGCCGATGCCCGCAAGGCTTTCCGCCGGGACGCTCTGCGCGGCAAGGAAAGCCTGTGCGGCTTTGAGCACCGTGGTCAGGATGGGGGTGCGGTAGCCGTCAAAGCTTACGCTCTCCTCGGCTTTGGCCAGCACCTCGCCGGCCTCGTCCACGATGCCCAGCTTGACGGCTGTGCCGCCGATGTCAATACCAAGATAGTGTTTCATAGCAGGCACTCCCCTGTGTTATTTTTTTGCGGCGTTGATGGCACCGGTAAAGCGCGCGGTGATCTCTGCCGGGCGGGTAATGGCACCGCCCACCACCAGCGCAAAGGCACCGGCTTCCAGCGCCTTGACCGCCTGTTCCGGGTAGTGGATATGACCCTCGGCAATGATCTTTGCCGGGCACTCTGCGGACAGCTTGCGGATGAAGTCAAAGTCGATATCATCAATGCCGGTGGTCTCCGGGGTGTAGCCGCGCATGGTGGTGCCTACAAAGTCGGCACCTGCCTCGGCGCAGAGCATGGCGTTTTCAAAGTTATCGCAATCGGCCATCACCAGCTGCTCGGGGTACTTTGCCTTGATGGCGCGGATGAACTGTGCCGAGGTAGAGCCGTCCGGGCGCAGCGCACCGGTGCCCTGCACGGCAAGGATATCCACCCCGCAGGCCACCAGCTCGTCCACTTCCTTCATGGTGACGGTGATGTACATGGGCGTGCCGGGGTAATCCTTTTTGATGATGCCGATGACCGGCAGGTCCACCACCTGCTTGATCTGGGTAATGTCCCGCACGGTGTTGGCGCGGATGCCCACAGCCCCGCTCATGGCAGCAGCTTTCGCCATCAGGGGCATGACCCCGCCCTCCTTGGTATACAGCGGCTCGTGCTCCAATGCCTGACAGGACACGATGAGTCCGCCCTTGATCTGTGCAAACAGCTTTTCCTTATCCATGGTCTTACTCCTCCATTCTGATCTTGACGACTGCCTTGCGCACGCTGACGCAGCCGTGCTGTACAAGGCCGGGCTTATGCAGCTCCTCCGGGAAGAACAGCACAAAGCGTCCCTCGCCCAGTGCACCGGTCACTACGCTGGCGCTGGCCTGAAAGCCGCAGTCCCCGGTAAATTCCCCGATCTCCGCGCCGGGCAGATTGGTGTAGCCCCAGCCCTCGCTGCCGGTAAGGTCTACCTGTAAATCAGCATAAAGCTTGTGGTACTCCGGGTGGTAGCCCGCGTCCGGGTGCAAGGTGGCGTCCATCAGGTTGATGAACACCTTGTCGCCGTCCACCTCGGTGCGCCCCAGCTGCAGGGCGGCAAGGTCGTGGGTAAGCAGATAGTCAATGGCGGTATCCAAGTTGGGGTGCAGTCCCCTGTACCGGCCCAGATGCTGCAGGGTATCGCAGATCATTCGCGTTTCCTCCAATAAAAGAAGCGCCCGCCTCCCCTCTGAAAAAGAGACGGAGAGGGGCGCTTTTATCCTGTTACAGCTTTGCGATGGCAGCTTCGATCATGGCCTGTGCCTCGGCCACAACGGCTTCATCCTCGGGGATCAGGCCGGGCATCGGGGCGCGCACGCTGCCCAGTTCCAGCCCGTACATCCGGCGCAGGATCTCCTTTTGCACGGCATACAGGTTACCGTGGGCGGAGCACATCTTGTAAATGATGCGGTTAGCCTCGTACTGGATAGCGCGTGCCTTTGCGATCTCGCCCTTTTCCAGATGGGCGTTCATAGCCAGATACAGCTCCGGCATTACGGCATAAGTGCCGCCGATGCCGCCATCTGCGCCGATGACGCGGCCGGAAACAAACTGCTCGTCCGGGCCATTGAACACCACAAAGTTGCCCTCGCCGCGGGCGGCAATGCCGGCATCCTTGAACATCTGGATGTCCTGCGTGGGCATGGAGCTGTTCTTCACGGCTACCACGTTGGGGTTCTTCAGCATCTCGTTCAGCAGGCTCATGGTCAGCGCCGTGCCTGCCAGCTGCGGGATGTTGTAGATAACGAACTCGGTGTTGGGTGCTGCTGCGGACATATCGTTCCAGTACTTGGCAATGGCATACTCCGGCAGGTGGAAGTAGATGGGCGGGATGGAGGCAATGGCGTCCACGCCCACGCTCTCGGCGTGGCGTGCCAGCTCCATGCTGTCAGCAGTGTTGTTGCAGCCAACGTGGGCAATCACGGTCAGCTTGCCCTTGGCCTCGCTCATCACGGCCTCCAGCACCGTCTTGCGCTCCTCGACGTGCTGGTAGATGCACTCGCCGGAGGAGCCGCCCACATACACGCCCTTGACGCCCTTGGCGATCAAGTGACGGGTCAGCGCCTTGACCCCCTCCACCGAAATGTTGCCCTCTGCGTCATAGCAGGCGTAAAAGGCAGGGATGACACCCTGATATTTTTTGATATCTTTCATGTTTCAAGCCCTTCTTTGCAATCAGTAATAAATCAAGATAAAATAGTCGTTCGTATCAGGTTCTGAGGCTTTTTGCTCCGGGCGGGGGGTATTTTTGCCCTCTTGCCGCTGTCGCAATTTTAGCCCTTGACCGCACCCATTGCGATGCCCTTGGTGAAGTACTTCTGGAAGATGAGGAAGATGATGATGATCGGCACTGCGGCCAGTGCGGCACCGGCCATGATCAGGCCGAAGTCGGTGCTGTTCTCTGCCTGCAGCTTTGCAATGCCCAGCGAGATGGTCAGGTTGCTGGTGCTGGACAGCATGATCAACTGCATGAAGTAATCGTTCCAGCTGTTGATGAAGGTAAAGATGGCCAGTGCGCCGATACCGGGCTTGACCATGGGCAGCACGATCTTGACAAAGGTGCGTGCCTCGCTGGCGCCGTCGATGCGGGCAGCTTCCAGCATTTCTGTGGGGATGCCCTCACTGAACTGCTTCATCAGGAACACGCCGAACGGCCAGCCCACAATGGGGAAGATGACCGCCCAGATGGTATTGTACAGGTTCAGTGCGCTCATCTCCCGCAGCAGGGGGATCAGGATGACCTGCTTGGGCAGTGCCATAGCGCAGACGATGAGGGTGAACAGCAGCTTGCGGCCCACAAAGCGCTTTTTGGCCAGCGCATAACCGGCCATGGCGGCGGTCAGGCAGGTAAGGATCATGGACATAACGGCCATGAACACAGTGTTGATCATCCAGCGGATGGCAGCGGGAGCCATGGGGCCTACCGAGAAGTAGACGGGCTCGCCGTTGGCGCTGAACTTGGAGCCGAAGGGCACAGCCAGCTGCCACAGCGGAGCACGCTTGCCGGCAAACAGCTTCTGGTAGTTGGTCAGCACCCACTGGCTGGGCCACCACTCGGGGGTAGTGGCGTTGATAGCGGCACCGGTCTTGAAGGAGCCGGTGATGATCCAGTACAGCGGGAAGGCGAACAGCACCGCCATGATGCTGATGAGGATGATCGCCAGAATGGCGTAGGCGCTCATCTTTTTCAGTTTACTGGGATGGCGCTCCAACGGTTTTTGCTTTTTTGCAGCAGTTGCACGCATTGTTCCGCACCTCCTTAATTATCCTTGTTGCCCAGCTTGAACTGGACAGCAGACAGAATGGCGATGATCACCGCCAGCACCACGCCCATGGCGTTGCCGTAGCCGTACTTGTACTGCTTGAAGGCGGTGTAGTAGATGTAGTACATAATGGTATCGGTCTTGTGGTTGGGGCCGCCGGAGGTCAGCAGCTGGATCAGTGCAAAGCACTGGAAGGAGTTGATGGTGGTGATGACCAGAATGTACAGGGTGGTGGGCATAATGGCCGGCCACTTGATCTTCCAGAAGCACTGGAAGTCGGTCGCGCCGTCCACCTCGGCAGCCTCCACGATGGACTGATCCACGTTGCCCAGTGCCGAAACGTACAGCACGATGGGCTGACCCACGGAGGTAGTGAGCAAAATCAGGATGATACAGCCCAGTGCGAACCGCTCGTCACCCAGCCAGTTGATATTCTTGTCCAGAATACCAAGGCTCTTGCCCAGATAGTTGAAGATGCCGTAGTAGTTGTTGTACATCCACTTCCACACCACGGTAACAGCGACCGAGCCGGTGACCACGGGCAGGTAGAACACGCAGCGGAAAAGGCTGGTGGCCCACTCCGGCAGGTCTACGATGGCGGAGGACACCCACAGCGAGAAGATGCAGGTGATGGGCACCGACACGATAACGATGACGAAGGTGTTCTTTAATGCACCAAGGAAGATGGGGTCGGCAAACAGGGTCTTGTAGTTTGCCATCCCCACAAAGATATCCGCGCGGTTCATGGTGGAGTCAAAGAAGCTGGTCACCACGCAGAGGATCATGGGGTAGATGACGAAGCCCAGAAAGAAGATCAGGCTGGGCAGCAGGAAGCAGTAGGAGGCGAAGGTTTCGCGCCGTACCAGCGCACTGCTGCGTTTGGGCTCTTTCATTGCCGTCTTTGCAGCCAAGAGGATCACCAGACCTTTCGTTTGAGAGTTTTTTTCCGTAAAAGGGCCCCTCCCTCACCCGGAGGAAGGGGCCATGCGGTTCAGCTGTGATGCAGTTCAGAAAAAGTAGTGCTTATGCCTCGGCAGCAGCGGCTGCGTTTGCGTTGTCCACAAAGGTCTTGACGGCAGTCTCGACGGCCTCGCCGGATCCCACGCGCTGCAGCATGTTCCACCACTCGGTACGGGCAGTGGTCCAGCCCGGGGTGATCTGGTAATAATCGCCCAGATAGCCCATGAACTTGCTGTACTCGCTCATGACCTCGTTGCCGGCGTAAATGTCGCCCACGCTGGTGCGGACGGGGAAGTAGGTGGAAGCCAGCACGCTGTCCTTGACCTGAGAGGGATCGGCAGCGATGAACTCAATAAAGGTCTTTGCAGCCTTGATCTTGGCCTCGTCGCCGTTATCAAAGATGCCGAAGCCCCAGATGCCGCCGCACAGCTTCGGGTCGCCGCTTTCGGTGGGGAATGCCATGGGGAAGATCTCGTCGCCGCTGATGGTCTGGCCTGCGGCAGCGGTGTCAGCGTTCAGCTGCTGTGCAATGTTCCAGCAGAAAGCCATCTGCAGGGTGCCGTTGCGGAACAGGGTGATCTCCTCGCCGCCGTTGATGGAGGGATCAAAGTTGACGCCCTTTGCATCGTACAGAGTCTGAATGGCCTTGATGTTCTCGGCAGAGTCGGCGGTGTACTTGGTGTGGGCTGCATCGGTAAAGGTGCCGCCGTACATATTGTTGATGATGGCGCGGGTGCCCTGATCGCCGCCCTGACCGCTGCAGTAGATGGCTGCTACGTTCTCGTAGCCGCCCTTGTACAGTGCGTCCACAGTGTTCAGGAAGCCCTCGGTGCTCCAGGTGTGCTTGTCAGTGTCGATGTACTGGTCAGCGCCCACTTCCTTGACCTTGGTCATGTTCACGGCCATGCAGTGTGCGGTCATGCACAGGGGATACTCGTAGTAGTCGCCCTTCTCGTTGTGGCAGGCAGACTCTACAGAAGCGTAGATGTCCTTCTTGGCATCGTCGGTCCACAGATCGTTCAGCGGAGCCATAACGCCCTTGGCACCCCAGTTGGCCACCAGACGCTCGGGGCCTTCCATGACCAGATCGGGTGCGCTGCCGCCCTCGATGGCGGTGTTCACCTGATCGTCGCCGTTGGTGTAGTCCAGATACTCCACGGTCACCTTGATGTCGGGGTACTTTGCGTTGAAGCTGGAGATCAGGTTCTGGACGGTATCGTCATTGCCCCAGCCGCCGATGGGGTATGTCCACAGCTTGATGCTTGCGCCGGTGCTGGCTGCACTTGCAGCAGCAGAGGAAGCGGTGGAGGAAGCAGCAGTGCTGGTGGAGGAGGAACCGCCGCAGGCGGCCAGTGCACCGGCAGCGCCCAGAATACCGGCAGCCTTCAGGAAGGAACGGCGGGAAATGCAGTTTTTCATGGTAGATTCTCCTTGTTCATCTTCTTCGACCCATCGGGGGATCGTACTCCGTTTTGCTCGTAGCGGCTGCTCGTGTCCGCAGCCGTCGTTTGTAGCCCAATTATAGAAAATTATTTTCATTTTGTCTATTCGTTCTTTTCATAAATTTTCATTTTTAAACCCGGCAGTCTGCACAAAATTGTGGGATATCAGAAAAAACACAATATTTTCATCCACTTTACTTGTCAAAATAGTTACAAAACGGTACACTTTCCCCAGCTGTTCTGAAAATCACTTTCAGCTTTAAAATTGTAAAAATGAAAAGCATTTTCACTATTTGGGGCATTTTTTCCTTCAAAACTGTGCCCTCTGCACAGAATCGGCGGGTAAAATGTGTTCATTACGCCTCTTGCACAGCGGCGCGGTTTCTCTTATACTTTTATATAAGAAGGTAAGCACGAACACGGCACCGGCACCGCCGGCGGCCTAAGTCAGGAGAGGGAAGAATGTCTACAAATTTTTGGGAGCTGCTGCAGCAGCATCAGGGCGACCTGACAAAATCCGGCCGCACGGTGGCCGAATATCTGGTGCAGCACGCTGCGGAGGCACAGTATCTGTCCATATCATCGCTGGCCAGAGAGTGTCAGGTGGCCGAGGCCACGGTGTTCCGGTTCTGCCGGGCGCTGGGCTTTGAGGGCTACCACGAAATGCGCATTGCGCTGGCGCAGGCCAATGCCACCGGTGTGCTGGTAAACCAGCAGGAGCCCGCCCCGGACGCCGACACTGCCACCCTGTGCGAGCACGCCTCAGCACTGTTCATGACCGCCATCAATGGCACCCAGAACGCCCTTTCGCCGCAGGCGGTGGATCAGGCTGTGGCGCTGCTGCACAGCGCCCGGCAGGTGTTCTGCATGGGACAGGGCGGCAGCATGGCCGCCGCCAAAGAGATCTGCGCCCGGTTCGCCTGCATCACCAACAAGTTCCGTGCCACCGCCGACAGCCACATGCAGGTCATGGCGGCCAGCCTGATGACCGAGCAGGACGTGGTGCTGTTCGTCTCCTACTCCGGCGCTACCCGGGACCTGATGGAGACCCTGCGCACTGCCAAGGCCAACGGCGCAAAGATCATCCTGATCACCCACTACGAGGACTCCCCCGGTGCAAAACTGGCAGACATCGTGCTGCTGTGCGGCGCACAGGAAAGCCCGCTGGATTCCGGCAGCATCCCCATCAAGGTGGCAGTGCTGTATGTTGCCGAAGTGCTGGTGCTGCGGTACATTCTGGACGATAAGCCCGGCAGCACCGAAGCGCAGGAGCACACCACCGAGGCGCTGGCTGTAAAGATGCTTTGAGTATCAACTTAAAATTTCAGGTTCCATCATAAAAGTTGGGGTCGGGAGAAAATCCCGACCCCATTCTTTATAGAACAAAAAATCGGTCAGACCAGCAGGCCTGACCGATTTTTTGCTTATCAATGATGTTGCAGCGCTGTACGCTTAGTCGCGGCGGCGGCTGTTGAGACCCAGCAGACGCACCACATACAGGAAGATGTTGATGAAGTCCAGATACAGCGTCAGTGCGCCGTAGATGGAAGCCTTTTCCGCCAGCTCGCTGTCCCCTGCGTAGTAGGAGTACATCTGGCTCAGCTTCTGGGTGTCGTAGGCGGTCAGCAGCATGAACACCACCAGACCGATGCCGGAGTACAGCACCGTGCCCATAAAGCCCATGCCAAACAGCACACCGACGAAGCCGGTGATAATCAGCGCAAACAGTGCCATCATCAGTTTGGGGCCCCAGCCGGACAGATCTTTGTGGGTGGTGGTGCCGTAGACTGCCATCAGACCGAAGTACAGCGAGGTGGCAAGGAAAGCCAGCACCAGTGTGCCCAGATCAAAGGCAAGGAAATAGTAGCTCAGCACCATGCCGTTGAGTAGGGCGTAGCCTAAGAACACCCCTCTTGCCGCACCCACGGACATATTCTGCACCCGGGCGCTCAGCACGATCACCAGCGCCAGCTCGGCAATGGTGAACAGCAGGTACAGCGAATTGACCACATAGAACAGCGGGGTGGTGGCGGTTACAAACGCCGCCGCAAAGGTGATCAGCAGTCCCAGCGCCATCCAGCGGTAGGTGCGGGTCATATAATCAGCCGAGGTCATTGTAGGCTCTGCATAGCCACGGTTGTAATTGTTATAACTCATCTGGGTTCCTCCAGTCTATTCTGCGGAGCATTTCTCTCTTGCTCCGGTCTACGGAATATAGTATACTGCATAGAAATGAACGTTTCATGAAAAAGGCTGTGATATTGTATGTCCCTTGGACTTTATCTGCATATTCCCTACTGTTTTTCCAAATGTCGGTACTGCGATTTTTATTCCCACCCCGGGGAGCGGGGCGTACCGGACGCCTATGTGGACGCGCTGCTGCGGGAGCTGCACCGCTTTGCGCCGGACGCGCCCCTGCGGCCGGACACCCTCTATTTCGGCGGCGGCACGCCCAGCCTGCTCACCCCTGCGCAGGCAGAACGGCTCATCCGGGCAGCAGACCCCGTGCCCGGTGCGGAGATCACCTTGGAAGCAAACCCTGAGACCGTCACCGAGGAGAGCCTGCGGGGCTTCCGGGCGGCAGGGGTGAACCGCATCTCCTTCGGGGTGCAATCTGCCCGGGACACCCAGCTGCGCACCCTTGGCCGTCCCCACAGCGCCAAGCAGGCGCGGGCAGCCTTTGCCGCCGCCCGGCGCGCCGGATTCGAGAATATCAGCGGCGACATCATGCTGGCGCTGCCCCATTATACGCAGGCCGAATTTGACGAGACACTGGAGCTGATCGAAAAAGGCGGTGCCACCCACATCTCGGCTTACCTTTTAAAGATCGAGCCGGACTCCGCCTTCGGCAAGCACCCGCCGGAGGGTCTGCCCACCGGCGATGAAGCCGCTGATTTCTACCTTTACGCCGTGGAGCAGCTGGAACACCACGGCTACCGCCAGTACGAGATCTCCAACTTTGCAAAGCCGGGCTATGAAGGCCGTCACAACCTCATCTACTGGGACTGCGGCGATTATCTTGGCCTTGGCCCTGCGGCACACTCCTGCATGGGCGGCAAGCGGTTCTGCTACGCGCCGGACACCGCCGCCTTTCTGCAGGACGCCGCCGCACCCATCATGGACGGCAGCTGCGGTGCAGAGGACTACCTAATCTTACAGCTGCGTCTGCGCAAGGGGCTTGACCTTGATGCCTACAAAGCCCTGTACGGCAAGCAGTTTTCCACCGCACAGCTGGCCTTTGTGCAAAACTGTGTCCGCGCCGGGTACGCCACCTTTGATGGCCGCATTCTCGCCCTGACCCCCGCCGGGCTTATTGTGCAAAACAGTATTCTTGCACAGCTGCTCTGATGGGAGGGCGAAGCAGAAATAGCAGGAAAAAGTATCGTAAAACAAAACCGCAGCGTATTTTGATACGTTGCGGTTTTTTGGTGGGCGCGGGTGGATTAAAGGAACCCGGGTCGCGGCTCCCAGCGGCTGCATCGTGCCTTGGGCGGCACGCGCATCCTGCTGGCCGCAGCCCCAACAGCTCCTCCCTGTTTCTGCCGCTGGCAGCGGTCGTCGCTGTTGCACAGGGGCTTTTTTCCCCGCCGGACTATTCGGCGGGTCTTACGAGTTGCGCTTGCCGCTTTTTCCGCAGCCCCTTGGCAGGGCTTTGAAAAAGCGGAGCGCTGCCCCAGCCTCGCCTCCCTGTTTCCGCCGCAGGCGGCGGTCGGCTCCGCTGCTGTTCGAATCCACCCTTGCAGCCCCTTTTCAAGGCAGATAAAACAGAAACTCCAGTACCCATTGGATACCGGAGTTCTTGGTGGAGCGAAGCAACCTAAATCCGAACCATTGCCCTCTGAGGCATCTTTGGCGGCAATTTCATCGAAAGTGATGGTTTTTGTGCCGTCTTTGTAGTTGAATGTAATCAAAACTTTTTCATCATAGAGATAAACAGCATTCACGAATGTATTGATAAGCGTTTCCCGGTGGCTTTTCACGTTCGGGTCGAGCTTGCGGAACCGGGTCAGCCAGAAACGAACCTGATTTTCGCTTAACCGTGGCCGAGCGATTTTTTCTTCGGCAATCCGAACTTCAAGTTCTTTCTGCTGGGCTTCCAGCTTTTCCAAACGCGATTTGGTGGAGTTGGTCAGCACACCCGCCTGGATAGCGTTCAGCATATTCTCAATGCCGTTCTCCACCTCGCGCATCTGCTTTTCCAGCAAAGGAAGCGTGGTGTTTTCCTGATCCTGCAACTCCATGACTTCTGCAACGATGGCATCAATCACGGCATCGTCCTGAATCAGCTTCATGGTTTCAGCTATGACCAAATCTTCCAGCCACTCTTTACGGACGGTCTTTTTCTTGCAGGTCTTGAAACGCTTCGCGGTGGCGCACTTATAATAATGATGAACGATCTTGTTTCTACCCGTACCGCACTCGCCGAACATCATGGCACCGCACATTCCGCAGAACAGCTTGGTGGTGAGCAAGTAATCGTCCTCGGCCTTGTGACGGGCAGGAGCGCGGCTGTTCTTCTTGATTTTTTGCTGCACTTCTTCAAACAAGTCCTTGTCCACGATGGCCGGGATGCTGTCCGGCATTACGATATCCTTGAAGTGGTTTTCACCAATGTACCGTTTGTTCGTCAGCAGCGTCTGAACACTGTTGTAGGTAAACTTCTGGTTGCGGTTGGTGGTCACGCCACTGTCGTTCAGCCAGTTCATCAGTTCCTTCATGGTCGCACCATCGTTATACCGCTGAAAGGCTTCTACCACAAAGGGAGCTTTCAGCGAGTCGATTTGAAAGAACTTCTCCTCATCCACCTTAAAACCAATGGGAATCGTGCCGCCGTTGTACTTCCCCTTCAGAACATTCTCAGTCATGCCGCGCACGACTTTTTCAGAAAGTTCTGCGGAATAGTATTCAGCCATGCCGGTGAGCATACTCTTGACCATGATACCCGCAGGGCTGTCAGAAATAGGCTCTGTGGCTGATACCAGCTTGACATGATTCCGCTCCAACTGGTACTCATAGTGGGCCGAATCATAGCGGTTCCGGGCAAAGCGGTCAAGTTTCCAGACCAGCACAATGTCAAACAACCGTTTTTCGCTGTCCTTGATCATCTGCTGGAAATCCGGGCGGTTGTCGGTTTTGGCGGAAAGGGCGCGGTCAATGTAGTGCTTGACCACGGTGATACCGTTTTTCTCGGCATAAGCCGTACATTCACGAATCTGGCCTTCGATGGATTCTTCGCGCTGGTTATCGCTGGAATAGCGGGCGTAAATCACGGCGGTCATGCAAACACCCCTTTCACTTCATTCTCCGCAGGCGGCGCACAAGGTCGGATGCACTGTACAGCACACGGGCCACCGACACGGCATCCTCGCCCACGATGTAGAACACCGAGTAGTTGTCTACCAGCATCTGCCGCAGTCCTTGGGTGTGCTCCGGCTCGCTTTCCACTAGCGCACAGCGTTCCGGCAGAATGTTCAGCGACTGAATGGCTTCTGCAATGCGGTTATACTGCCCCATGGCCGTGTCAGGCTCCAGCAGACGGTCAGCAATGTAGCTGTAAATCCGCTCCATATCACTGAGGGTTGCATGGGAAATTTTCACGTCATACTGTTTCATCTGTGCTGTTCCCTGAACTGTGCGAATGCGCTTGCGGCATCCACGGTATCACCGTTTTGAATCTCTTTGATGCCCACCTGCAAGGCTGCATGAAGCTGGTCATCGGTCATGGTGTCAGCGTTCAGAGCCGCAGGAGCTTTCGGTAAAGACAGCGAGAAGGGGATGCCGCCAGTCAGGGTAATCTGGCGCAGGTACATATCAATGGCTGTTGCCATTGGGATGCCGAGCTGCTTCAGCACATCCTCGGCTTGCTGTTTAACGCTGGGGCTGACTCGGACGTTCAGCATCATCGTTTTTTCCATGGTTATCACCTCGAAATTATTGTAATGCTTTTTGCTTTACAAGTCAACCGAGTGCGCAACCTCAATCAAAGTTCTCTCAGTTGCACAATATTTCTCGTGATATATTGGTTAAAGTACCAAACATTTTCAAGCTGCTATTTTATTTGCAACAAATAAAACGCATTTTCCGTATATTCATTAGATTATATATTTGTCGCTTTACCAATATTTATAAAAACACAAAGGGGATAATTATGGAGATTGTATGGTTAAATACGGAAGTTGACGCTATCCATTACGTCTACGATTATGCGGTTCCTAAACAAATACCACTTGATACTTTTGAAAAATTCGTTCGGAGCAGCAAAGAAGGAACCTTGCCTGAATTTTATGTAATATCTGAAAACGGGAAATATATCGGATATATTTTATTACTAGCCGACAAAAAAGAAGATATTCCGAAGCCTTTTACATTTCTTGCATGTCATAATGGCGATACTCTATCAAAAGAAAATCACAAAAAAATCTTGGAATTTATCAATAAACAGTGTCATGCAAACGGATGGAATAAACTCGCTTGGTTGGCTGAACAAGAAAGTCATCAATTGTAAAAAAGTCTTCAGTTCTTAAAGGTAGCCTGAGGAATCATGCTCATTCTAAAACCCCACCTGAAACAGACTCTTTTAATTGAAATGCCTGTTGCAGATGGGGTTCACTTTATACTATATACTGCTTTATAAAGGATTGCACATATAAGTTATATAGTGTTTCGTGACAATCGGATTATTTAGTAACACTGAAAGTCAGCTTTGCGCCATCGACAACACTATACATATCGCCGTTGGCAGCGGTTGCAATTCCTGTAAATTCAACCTCCCATTTTCCCTTAGACAGCCCGTATTTTACATCTTCCGTACCGCTTGTACTACGTGTAGAGATAGCATAATCAAATGTACCGAAGGGTGTTCCAAGTTTATTGAAATGTAGATTAGCTTCAAAGGAAGTGATTACTGTGCCGGGGATGGTAATCGTCCATTGGATATATCCTTCAGACAGATAATCGAGTGTGCATGAACCAGAATCGCCCCAGAAAGTTTGGCGAGAAATTGGAACAAGTTCGAACGTTGCAGAGCTTACAGCCGTTCCCGTATTAACTGACTTTTTTGCAGAAAGTACTGTACCGATAGGTTCAGCCGCAATAGCAGTAGGCACTAAAGCAGTGTTGATTACGACCAGCGCAGCACTCGTTCCAGCCATTTTGAGGAATTCGTTACGAGTCATCTTTTTCGTGGTGATTTTCTCCTTATGTTTTATTAACTGTTGCAATTACTTTGGCTACGTTTCATGTTCTTTTCTCTTTAATTCTGCATCGGAATCACCTCTACGCAAACTTTTATGCATTTACCTTCCACATGAACTTTTGCTTAGTCATTCTTATTGCTGCCGATCAGCTCCATCCTGCAAGCACTCCAAAAGATGTCCATAAAGCCTATTGCCTGCATATTTAAGAGAAAGCGGATATGCTCTTTTACCATTGATTTGAATGTAGCCATTTTCAGAAACCGTTATGCGAATATCTGGCATTCCGTCCATTGTTTCACCAAAAGCTATCGTGAGTTCATTGAGTGCACCGCTATCACCAGAACCACCAGCATAATCAGTGACAAAATATGTCTGCTCAAAAGTTTTGGCAATATCTATATATGTCAGGTCATCCTTTTCAAATAGCCAAGACTGGTCAATTTGAGCACCATTAGTGTCTACTGTAAGATGGTATGCTGATACTATCCTGCATTGTTTCAATGGACGTTCTATTATCACAAAGTGAGTGACTTTTATACAAATCAGTATGACCACCAAAATCAAGGTCACAGTCATTGTGATTACTTTTTCTTTTTTTCTCATCATAAATAGACAATACACCTCCAATCTTTTGCTCCTAATAGGAGCTTTTGCTTAGTCAACGTAGCTCGCCTTATGTTTGTGACAGCTTTTTTGAAAAAATCTCTGCTTTTCGTTATGTTTGTACGCTTATACAAAGAATCTCCATGTTATTTGTTGATTCTAACAAATAGCATGGAGTTTCATATTAAAATACGTTTTCAGCAATTTTCATAATCTCATCTCGTGAAATGTTTCCCATAATCGTGTTTGAAACGCCTCCTTGCTCCCAGCTTAAAATATAAACGGTGTCTCCGTTTTCGCTTGCACTCGTTCCCAAAGTTGCATCTGCGTCTCCAACTTTTACATTCTCATAAGTTATATGCTCATTATCAAACGAGGACTGCTGCCCCGGCTGTATAATGGAGCAGCGAACAGTATATCCCTTGCCGCTTTCTTTTGACGAGTAAACGTGCAAAAAGTTTTCTGCTCTTTCAAATTCCTGCTCACGATCTCGTTCAAATCCATCCGGCACATAATAATCGCTGTATCCATTCGGAAGCTGTTCCAATGGTTCTCCATCCACTTGATACGTCAGCTGCATCTCAATGGGCAGGAACTTCTGAATCATCGTATAGACTGCCTTGCGGAAGTCTGCACTTACTGCAAGCGCGCCGAGAGTTAAAATTACCAGCGTCATGGCTGCAACAAGCACTCGTTTCAGCACCGGACGGCGTTTATGCAATGCTGCTTTCAGGCGAGCATCCCATCGGGAAGTGTCCGGGTAGCGTTCCTTAAGCTGTGCCGGAGTTGGCAGCTCGTCCAGTTCTTTTTGTGCATCTGCACGGAGTGCCATCATCAACGCTGCATCAAAAGAAACTTCTGTCCGCTCACTCATGGCTGTTCAACTCCTTCCACAATAATTTTCTTCCACGGAAAAGCCGCATCCGAACCACTTCATCTGTCAGTCCAAGCGATTCGGCAATCTCCCGGTTGGTGTAGCCCATCGCCAAAAGGCGCAGTGGATCACGGTACATCGGCTTCATCTGCCCAATCAGTTCTGTCAGATGTTGGATGTTATCGGCACTGACTGCTGCATCATCTGGCACTGGGGCATTATCTGGTGCGTCCGGGACTTCTTCCAGTGGTTCTTCTCGCTGCTTGCGAAGCATATCGTATGCACGGCTTCTACTACAACTAACGAGATAAGCGGCGAGTTCGTGACAGTTTTCTCGATGAATTTTAGAAAAATTTTTGGCAACGTACAAAAACACTTCTTGCAGTACGTCTTCTGCCAGATACGAATCGCCCATAATTTTGTAAGCGGTATGGTAGACCAGCCGCTTGTAGGTATTATATACATCTATAAATTGTTCTTCGCTGCTCCGGTCATCCAGAACTGCCAGATACATTGCCAGCATTTTCGCCCACATCCCTCTTATCGGGAGGAATTATGTCAATTTGACACAATTCCTCTCTGCCCATTCAGATAAACCACCACGGCAATTCCAGCCACAGGTTATCCATGGCCTGTTCTTCGGTCTTTTTGGCGCGGCTTTTTGTCAGGTGAAAGTATATCGCCGTGCCGATCAGCGGATGTTCCTCGCCATCAGTAAAGCCATAGCGGTACAGCAGATAGGTCTGCTCTCGCTGGGTCAGCCGTTTCAGGCCATCGTACAGCTCCCGGCGCGATTCCTGTTCCTCTATAATGCTCTGCGGCTGCATGGCATAAGGGTCGGCTATGGCTTCGATGCGCCGCAGCTGCTCTTCTCCCGGCAGAACATCATCCAGCGAAACGCGCTGGTAGCAGATACCGTCCTTATCCTCCGTCACCATCCGCTGTTCAAAAGTGGCAAAGGCATCCCGTACCATGTCCATCATGGCGTTGCGAATGGCAGGAGCCGCATAGGTCAGGAACTTCATGCCGCGCGCCGCATCAAATTTCGGCACGGCTTTCCATAAGCCCAGATTCCCCGCCTGTTTCAAATCGTCCGTGTCAAGGTTCAGGCCGGACTGTGCCAGATTCATGCTGCGGAAAAGGTCATTTGCCACCTTGCCGATAAAGGACTTGTTGTTTTCGATCAGGCTGTCCAGTGCGGCGGCGTCCCCTTTCTGTGCCAGCGCACAAAGCCGTTCATTCGTCTGCTTCATGGCCGTTTTCCTGCTCTGCGGCAGACTGCAAGATTCCCAACAGACCGTTCCGCAGCTGTTCCAGTGCTTCCGGCGTGGCTCCTTCCATGCCTGAAACACTGACTAACATTGCATCCGTCAGCTGCTCTGCTGTAATCGTTGGGTGCTGTACATCCTGCCCCTTGGTCAATTCGGTGAACATCTTCTCTGCCACTTTCTTACTCATAGCTTCCTGTTCGGCGTAATGGCTCCCGATACCCTTTTTGATTTCCTTGATTGCCGCCATGAAGTACATTTCAATATCATCAAGGTCGCCTTGGTACACCGGCTTTCTCCGAAGGCTGATGTCCTTTGCGGCTTTGGCTGCTTCCGGGGTCTTGACCTTTGTGCGCAGCAGGGTGCTCAATGTCGTGAGCATGGCATTCTGTGCTGCGATGCCGGATGCAAAAGTATCATCAAAATACTGCGCTATGCGGTAAGTAAGCTCTGCAAAGCGGGCGTTTTCCAACAGCAGGTTGACCACCTCTGTATTGACACGCCCTGTGTAGAGGTTCTTTGCAGCTTCTACGGACAAGCCCAGTTCGGCAATGTCGTAATTTTTGCGGTCGGGGATGTTGGTTTCTCCCAGCAGGAAATCCGTGGACACATTAAACAGCCTTGCGATTTTCAGCACCTGCTCATGGGTCAGCGTCCCTTTTGCGCCGCTGATGAAGCGGCTGATGGTGCTTTTGGAGCAGCCGATTTCCTTGGCAAGCTCCGGTTGGCTGATGTTGTGCTCTTTCATCAAGTCCGCAAGACGGACGTTGGATGGTGCGGGCAGATATTCCTGTGCCACGTGGTCGGCCCTCCTTTTGGCGTTTTTTCTCATTATAATACGCTCTGCCGTTTTGTTCAATATACGGTTTCCTCTCTGCCCTTGCTGTTGCAACTCTGCAACCAGTAAGGGCTTTTTTCTTTTTCCGTTGCAGTTTTGCCGCTTTTTTGCCTTTCCTCCAAAATTTTCCGTATATTCAGGCACAAGGCAAAAAACACCAGAGTTCCCACTTTGGGGTACTCTGGTGCAACGCACGAAACAAAGGAGGAATGCCCTTGAGCCTGTATCAAACTGTCAAGTCCGCCATCACCGTTCGGCAGGTGGGAGAGATGTACGGCATGGAGCCCGACCGCCATGGCATGGTGTGCTGTCCGTTCCATTCCGACAACCACCCCAGTATGATGCTGAACGAATCCTACTATTACTGTTTCGCTTGCGGGGCCAATGGAGATGCCATCGACCTCACCGCCAAGCTGTTTGACCTGAACCCCCGGCAAGCCGCCGAGAAGCTGATAAATGACTTCGCGTTTGCGAAGCAATGCAGTCCCCAGTGGGGACTGCAAGTGACAGAGCGGTCTTGCGTCAGCAAGATGGAGGGGCCTCGCCCCGACAAGCTCTGGCTTGACCCGGATAAGCCGCTCGCCAATGCCATCGCCCTGCCGCCGCCCAAGCGTGGCCTGACGGACGAGCAGTGGGCAGACATCGCCTACTGTCTGCGGGTGCTGACCGATTATCTCGACCTGCAGCACGACTGGCGAGAGTGTTACAAGCCTACTAGCCCGGAAGAATCGCTGGACGAGCGGTTCGTGGAAGCCCTCCACATGACCGAGACCGTCGAGCACCTGACGGACTGCGTTGCATTTGGGACGCCCCAGCAGAAGGCCGCTGCCGCCGCACAGCTGCTGTCCGGG
>OOCP01000191.1_pt1 | contig 79847 bp, 65 predicted proteins | sample 1671511 | NCBI WGS metagenome assembly OOCP01 (sample SAMN06348164, study PRJEB24527) | human gut metagenome | biome: human gut; feature: ankylosing spondylitis patient; material: feces | host: Homo sapiens | place: China | collected 2015-10 | reverse complement strand
CCTCTAAGCTCAAAAGAGCATCAGGGGTAGGTCCGGTTCATGGCGTTTTTTTGGGTCCACCTCGGTGACGTCTAACAGATTCTCTGTTTTTCACTGTTCTTAGAACCTTTCTGTTTGCGAGCATATTTACGGTGTGCATGGACAATTTTCCGCATGCTCTTGCGAAGGTTTTTAGGATTATCGACCGTATTGCCGTTACTATCAGTGCAGTATGCCTTAAGACCGACGTCTAGACCTGCCTTGCCCCCCGCATTAGGAAGTACGACTGGTTGTAATTCCACACAAAGCGAGATATAAAACTTGCCACTTGCTGTTTTTGTTACCGTCGCATTAAGAATGCGACCTTCAAACTCTCGCATGCCTGCAACTTTAACAAAACCGACTTTCGGAATCTTAACAGTGTTTCCTACAATACGAATCCCATTACTTTGATTCCTGGTTCTGAAAGTTTCTTTGTGACTTTTTGAGTGGAATTTCGGAAACTTCGTCCGTCCGCTGAAGAAGTTTTGGTATGCGTTGTCAAGATTGCGAAGTGCTTCTTGAAGGGCCATGCTGTCAACTTCGTTGAGCCACAGATGATCTTTATCCCGTTTAAGAAGGGTTAACAAAGCAGAAGTCTTATTGTATGTCAAAGAAACACCATCTTCCTTGTACGAACGGATGCGCTCCGCAAGAAAATGGTTGTACACGACGCGACAACAACCAAACGTCCGTTTCAGGAGATCCTCCTGTTTCCTATTTGGATATAGCCGCGCACGAAATCCTTTGAGCATAGCCTCACTTCCTTTGGGATGTTTCTTGACTTTGAATATACTCTTTAACGATTGACAGTGGTGGTGCCCCACCAACAGTCGATACAAAGTAGCTATTCGTCCACAGTGTTGGAAGTCTCGTTGTTAGCGATTTGAATTCGGACCTCAGCACATGAGATGACTTACCTTTTATGAATTTGACTGCCTTGTGTATTCCCAATTGTGGGTCTACCTCAAGAAGAAGATGCACATGGTCAGGCATTACTTCCATATCCAGTAGGTCAACATTTAACTGCGCACAAGTTTCTCGAACAAGCTCCTTAAGTCTTGTTTCTATTTCGCCAACAAGGACTTTTCGCCTGTATTTTGGACAAAAAACTACATGGTATTTACATGAATATACGATATTTTGAATATTTTTGTATTTCATGTTTCACATTATAGTACATTATTTTTTCTAATTCAATAGCAAAAAAACGCCGCTGTATCCCCATAGCTAAAGCTAGGGGTATTAGCGGCGACGATTTTTGATAAGGACGAGCTTTGCGGAAAATTCAAATTGATTTTCCAACCCGCTGAAGAAGGGGTTCGTGGAGCGCGTGCCATGGTGGGTTCGGGCTTGGTGGATGACGTGGATTACTTCTTGGGGGGCCACGTTGGGGGCTGCGCCAAGTTGGGCGAAGTGGGCGTTATGGATGGCGGATTCCTCGCTTCGACGAAGTTTGACGTCACGATCACTGGCACGCCGGCTCATGCAGGCAATGCGCCCCACTTAGGTAACAGCGCCTTGATGGCTGCGGCCGCCGCTTGTTTAATGCTTCAAGGGATTCCACGTCATGGCGACGGTCCAACGCGCGTCTCCGTGGGTACGTTGCATGCCGGTGAAGGTCGTAACGTCATTGCCGCACAGGCGAAATTGCAGATGGAAGTGCGTGGGGACACCGAAGAGGTGAACGCCTACATGCGTGACTATGTGTATGACATTTTTGCTGGGGTCGATAAGGCCTACCGTGTGCACTCCGAGATCAGTATTGCCGGGGAAAGCACCACGCTCTTACAGAGCCCGGAACTCTACGACGTGGTCGAAAGCGTGATGCACGAGGTCACGGGGGCCACTGTGATTCCGCGTATTCATGTGCCCTCGGGCTCGGAAGACTGCGCACTCTTTATTCGTCGCGTTATTCAGAAGGGTGGTCAGGCAGCCTTTATTTTGTACGGCTGCAATCACCCCGGACACCATCGTCCGACCTTTGATGTGCAAGACGAACAAAGCTTGCCACTGGCCTTCCAAATCTACACCGGTTTTGCTAAGAAAGTGAATGGTTTGACATAGCCGTTGACCTTTTCCTGTATCCAAACGACAGCATTAGGAAAAGTGGTCCTTTATCGGGGAAGAACTGACACTTCTTCCCCGTTTTTTATTTTCAGTTCGGCCTTGTTCCTGCTTGGATCTCGCCATAATGGGCTTCAAACGACCTCAGCACGGTGAGCATGGCTATTTGTTCTTCTTGCGTCAGCCATGGCGTTAAGCGTTCGAGAAGCGAATTGGCCACTTTCAGAACCTCGGGCCAGTTTTCCCAATCCTCATCGGGCATTACCGCGAGTTGCCACTCGTTGAGCCAGGTCGCTATCTCGGAGCGTAGGGTCGCTTCAGGCAAAGGATCTTGCAACAATAATGCCTCGATCGTTTTCTGTCGCGTCGTGAGAAATTCTTGCTCATAGCCGTACAAACACCCTATCTCACTGCTAAACACCTTCGCGTTTAATGTTCTCATCGACTCAAGCAAGGTCACCGTATCTTTGAGAGTCTTCGGCTCCAAAGGTTGCACATCGAGCTTATACATCAAAATATCGTCATATAGAAAACAAAACGTCGTCGTTGGGAAGCGTGCCTGTAAAAACCGATAGGTGTCGGCCGCCAACTCAAAATCCCACACTCTAGGATTTTCTTGGTAAGCCAAGCGGAAATCGGCGGCTTCTCGCATCAGCCTTCCCAACCGAAGGGCCAGTTCTTCTCTGACTGGAAACTTGAGAAGCGCTTTATAGAGATCACAGGCTTTATCGTTAGCATCGCAAATCACATAGGAACCTTGGATCCTGCCGTAACTCTCAATGCGTTCGTACAGATTGCTCACAGCCCCGCCTATACAGTCTGCCAAATCCTCAATGACTTGATTGATATCCACGTGTTCAGGCCACGGATGTCGGCGCAAATACCCTCGGATCCGCGATAGAGTTCTTTGTGCATTCGTGAACGTGCAATTTTTGTACTTAAAGTCCTCGAGAATTTGGTCAAAGGGATGACGTTCAATCTGGGCGTCGTCGGTGGTCATAGCAAGATCCTTTGCAGTCACTTCATTAGGTCAATATACGCACACTGTGCGCATCAATTCAGGATCAGTATAGGATCTTCAATAGAATCCGGTTGAATTATTCTTCCTTTCGTTGTGGTATTACCATCAACGAAAAACGCTCCCCATGGGAGCGTCTCGGGTGAGGCCGATCGACGTCTAACGGTCTCAAAGTCGGCGGATCTGAAACGATTTAAACCGCGCGTGTTGGCGTTCACAAAACGGGGCACTGGGCCACGTATCCAATACCGAATCAAAGGTTTGAGTCAACAGTCCGCGGGGGCGGCGATAAATCTGGAGAACCCAATGATCCACGCCGTTCTCCGCTAACCACGCCGCCAGCGCTTCGAGCTGCGTCTCGTTTAAAAAGTCAGGATGCGCTGTCGTTCGGTATTCGACTGCGAGCGCTCCCGCCACTTCCGCCTCGTGAAGTAGCGCAAAGCTTTTTAAAAAGAGCGCCTGGCTTTTAGCCATTTGCGTAATGCCCTCAAAGGCGGCCACATCCGTTGGTGGCCCCTTGACGTCAAGCCCCACCCAGGTGAGTTCGGGGAGAATCGAAGCCAAGCGTTCTGGGTAGACACCCGAGGTGTGTAACCCGATCGCATACCCCATGGCCTTCACCGTGCGGATCGCCTCGGGAAGTGCCGGATCAATGGTGGGCTCCCCTCCCGAAAACACGACGCCGTCCAATAACCCATGGCGACGCTTCAGCAGTGCTTCGACACTTGCCCAGTCGCTATGCTCAAAGCGCGGATCAAAGGCACGTGGCTGCATCCAATTGTTTTGGCAATAGACACACTGGCAGGGACAGCCCTGCACAAACACCACGGCACTCAATCGGCCAGGAAAATCGATACTCGTAAAAGGCGTAATCCCAGCGACTTTTAATTCGGACGCTGGGACTACCCGTGAGCTTTCCACCCCGCTCATACGTCGAACACCAGAACGCTATTGCGGATCTTTGTGTTCTTTCGCGGCGGCTTCCGTGAAGCACACGCGTTCTTCGAATTCGCCTTTCTTGCCCGTGTTAAAGGACTGCACCGGGCGATGGTACCCCATCACACGCGTCCAGACTTCACAGGGTTGACGTTCCGAGTCTTTCAATTCGGGGGTTTGAGTTTGTTCTTGAGCCATAGTCATTCTCCTAACAACAGTATATAGAAACCGTTAACAACGCCGTGTTAACCACCGCAACACGGACCCGCCTTGCCGTTACTCACCTCGACACGCTGGTCGCCCTTCATTTGGGCACATTTCGCGGCTAAGAGTTCCGCGTCACACTTCGGGCAGAAGTCGTGGCGTCCCGGCAAATACCCATGCTTCGGACAAATCGAGAACGTGGGCGTAATCGTTAAGTAGGGTAAGCGGAATCGGGTCAGCGCACGACGCACTAAGTCGCGACACGCTTCGGCCGAGCTCACCGTCTCATTCATGTAGAGGTGCAACACCGTGCCACCCGTGTACTTACGCTGCAAGTCGTCTTGACGCTCAAGCGCTTCGAACGGATCGTCCGTGAAGTTCACTGGCAACTGCGACGAATTGGTGTAGTACGGATGTTCGGGGGTTCCCGCTTGCAGAATGTCCGGGAAGCGCTTCTTATCTTCTTTGGCAAAGCGATAGGTCGTCCCTTCCGCCGGTGTCGCTTCCAAGTTATACATATGATCCGTCTCTTCCTGGAAGCGCACCAAGCGTTCACGCACATGATCTAAGAGGCGCAGTGCAAAGGCATGTCCCCACTCGGTCGTAATGTCGTGCTCGTCGCGGGTGAAATTACGAATCATCTCGTTAATCCCGTTCACGCCAATCGTCGAGAAGTGGTTACGAAGCGTCCCTAAGTAGCGTTTCGTGTAGGGGAATAGCCCTTGGTCGATATGACGCTGAATCACTTTACGCTTGATTTCGAGACTGTTTTTCGCCAACTCCAAGAGTTCGTCTAAGCGTGCCAAGAGGGCCGTTTCATTCCCTTTATAGAGGTAGCCCAATCGCGCACAGTTAATCGTCACGACGCCTAACGAGCCGGTTTGCTCGGCCGACCCAAAGAGCCCATTGCCACGCTTTAAGAGTTCACGCAAGTCGAGCTGCAAGCGGCAGCACATCGAGCGAATCATGTTGGGCTTTAATTCCGAATTAATGAAATTCTGGAAGTACGGCAACCCATAACGAGCCGTCATATCAAAGAGCAGCATCGCGTTGGGGCTATCCCAATCAAAGTCGGGCGTGATGTTATAGGTCGGAATCGGGAAGGTAAAGACGCGCCCTTTCGCATCCCCTTGGAGCATCACCTCAATGTAGGCACGATTGATCATGTCCATTTCGGTCTGCAGTTCCCCGTAGGTAAAGGGCATCACTTCGCCCCCAATCAAGGGGTGTTCTTCGCGTAAATCCTCCGGGCACGTCCAGTCAAACGTCAAATTGGTAAAGGGCGTCTGCGTCCCCCAACGACTCGGCACGTTCAGGTTATAGATCAACTCTTGAATCGACTGCTTCACTTCCTCGTAGGGCAAATTGTCCTTACGAATAAAGGGGGCTAAATAGGTATCAAACGAGGAGAAGGCTTGTGCGCCTGCCCATTCGTTTTGCATCGTCCCTAAGAAATTCACGATTTGCCCGGTGGCCGAGGTGAGGTGCTTGGGGGCACCGGCTTCGACTTTACCCGCCACGCCGTTTAGCCCTTCGTTTAAGAGCGTACGTAAGCTCCAGCCTGCACAATAGCCTGAGAGCATATCCAAGTCATGAATATGGATATCGGCCTGGCGGTGGGCCTGGCCAATTTCGGGCGGATAGATGTAATTTAACCAGTAGTTGGCGACCACCTTACCGGAGACGTTCAAAATCAAGCCACCCAACGAGTAACCTTGGTTTGCGTTGGCATTCACACGCCAGTCGAGTTGATCCAGATACTCATTGATACTCTGTTCAACATTGATCCAACTCTTTTTCGCATCACGCGCTTTGGCACGACTTTCGCGGTACACGATATAGGCACGTAACGTGGTGAAGTAACCCGCCTCAAAGAGCGCATGTTCAACGGCGTCTTGCACGGCTTCAATGTGTAACGTCACTTCATTGCGGGCACGAATGCGGGGCATCACCAAAAAGTCCACCATTTCCTGCGCACGGTTGGCACCGAACTCTCCCGTGGCTTTACCGGCTTTGGTCAGAGCGGCCACAATTTTCTGCACATCAAAGGGTTTAAGGGTGCCATCACGTTTCAATATTTGTTGCACTGCTGGTGAGATTGAGTCGCCCATGAAGTTTACCTCTTAGTCGTTTTATTCTTGTATCTACTATATATAGTGGTTCGTATACCGACCACCTACTAAAGCTTGTATTCGAAACTTCACTATAGCAAACCGACTCGAGAAAAGAAACACCTAAAGGCGGGATTCCTCCCTAGCATTCTCCCTTACGTCCTTGGGCTTAAGTCGCGTCAAAACGCCCATTTGACGGCGAATCGCGTCCTAAGGTAGAGCGCGATGATCGCAGTTCGTGAACTTTTTTCTTAGGAACCCTGCGATATACGTATATCTACGTATCCCTTGTAATGCCCCGAAAACACGGGTTTTTCGCGCTTTTTACTATTTTATTGAGAATTGCTCTCAATAAAAGATGAACAAATTTTGACACCAGTTAAAGAAAACACCTATCTTTACCATAAAAAAATCTATTTGCTTGCGTAACGAAATAGTCTTTTTCTCTTTCGCCCGCCTTGCGCCCAGAGAATCCTCTATGGGTGTTACGGTCTTGGGTGTACGTAGGAAGACGCGCTGCTAAGCTCACAACCCTCGTCGATCGGTGCACCAGGATGGGGACGTGACGCCTCCCCTGCCCACCTTTGGCGCATCGGGCGCCCTAAAACCCATCCGAAACGTGGTACACGTCCCTAGGCCGATACCGTGTCACGCGTCTTCGTGCGCTCGATCCCTTGGCCTCAGATGCCGTGATCACCCTCCCCGTGGCGCCCGAACGTGATCCTCCCCGTGCCAGAGACAAAAAAAGCGCCCGTTTCGGCGCTCAAAATAAAAAGTCGATCGATTGCCCTTTTTCAACCGATCGACTTTTCCATGGATACAGCTCTGAAGAAAAGTGCAGGACCAACCACCCTTTCTTCGCGTTTGAGGAGCAACGCAGATTTCATTGCTGCGAGAGCTATGTTACCGAATTTTTCAGAAAAAGGAAAACTCCTCAAACCCTTGAAATGATAGGCATTCGTGCCTGTTCAAGGCGGATTTTGGCCGCCGTTTTGCACCAAAATCGTGCAAGAAAATTCGATTTTAGTTACCTCAGCGTCCAATTTTTCCGTTTTTTATCCGTAAATCTACGTACGGCACTTCTGCTAGGATCCACACCCCCCAAACCACACCGTCGAGAGAGGAAGCGCCCAAGACGCACGCCCTCGAGGCTCCCCTCTGGGAGGAGACTCATCTATTCGGATGAGCCCCGATACCCTATACAAGGTGAACCGGGGAGAAAAACGTAAATTCGTTCGATCACGCCCCCTTGATTCACTAAAATGAAATCATCCGACTTTGTGTCCACCTAGGGCATAGACACACCCGATTACGTACCTCCGGTGGACCACACTCCCTTTCTAAGACAGATAGCGAATACTCTGCAAACGCTGAGGATAATAGAAGTGAGCCAAGAAAACACTCAACAGGCGACAGCGAAAGAACAAATCAAAGCGCTCGAAGTACTCAGTACACTCCCCGAGTTACTCACGCAGCATTTGACCAAACGCCCAGACGCGATTGCGTACCGTGCCTACGACAATAAGGCACAGGCCTGGCAAGACATCACCTTTAAGGACGTCTATAACACGGTCCATGAATGGCGCCATGCTTTTGCAGCGGTCGATGGACTCGTGGCGGGCGATCGCGTGGCAATGTTGTTACCCAATTCCCCCGAAGCGGTCTATTTTGACCAAGCAGCCTTAGGTAATGTGCTCGTGCCCGTGCCGTTGCACGCGATTGATACGCCCAAATCCTCCGCCTTTATTTTGAATGACTCGGGCGCAAAAGTGCTCGTCACCAATAAGCTCTTAAAGTGGAAGCAAATCCGCGACTTGGATGCGACGCCCAATTTGAAGCTCGTGGTGATCACGGATGACGGCAACGATGTGGACGACTTAGCGGCGCCCGTACCGGTCATGTCGCTTGCGACCTTTTTAGCACACGGCAAAGGCTCCACGTTACCGGACGTGCAACCCAAGCCTACCGATTTGGCGGCCTTGGTCTATACCTCGGGCACGACGGGTAACCCCAAAGGGGTCATGCTCACGCATCGCAACATCCTCGCCAATATCCGCGGGGTGCTCTGCAACCTGATGCCCTATGAGCACGAAACGATGCTCTCGTTTTTACCCTTCTCGCATACCTTTGAACGTACGACGACCTATTATTTGAGTCTTGCCTTAGGCTTCACGGTGGGCTTTAACCGTTCGATTGCGCGTTTACAGGACGACTTAAAAGAAATTCGTCCGACCGTATTGATGTCGGTACCGCGCGTCTACGAAATGATTTACGGCAAGATCCGCGACGGGTTAGCCAAAAAACCGGGCTACGTCCGTTACCTCTTTGACTGGGCTGTCGAAGTGGGTTGGCGCCGTTTCTGCCGCGAAAATGATCTGCCGGTGGAACCTTCGGGTCGCGCCTGGTTGGATCCTCTGGTCGCTGGCTTTTTGGATAAAAAAGTCGGTAAACCGTTGCGTAACGTCTTTGGCGACCGGATCCACCTCTTTATTTCGGGCGGCGCTGCATTAAATGTCAACGTGGCCAAGGTGTTTTTGGGGTTAGGCGTTCGCATTTTCCAAGGCTACGGGATGACCGAAACGAGCCCCATTATTGCCGTCAATAAAGAAGGGCACAATCATCCCTCGACCGTGGGTCCCGCCTTACCGAACTTAGAAGTGCGCTTAGGCGATGGGGATGAACTCCAAGTGCGTGGTCCTTCGGTGATGCAGGGCTATTGGAACCGCCCCGAAGCCACTAAAGAGATCTTTACGCACGACGGCTGGCTCAAGACGGGCGACGTGGTGACGATTTACCCCGATGGGCTCATTCGCATCACGGGGCGTATCAAAGAAATCATCGTGACGAGTACGGGCGAAAAAGTGCCTCCGTCCGATTTGGAAGCCGCCATTGAGTCCGATGGCTTATTTAGTCAGGCGATGGTCGTGGGGGACAACCGTCCCTTTATTGGCGCCCTCGCGGTAATTAACCCCGCGGGTTGGGAAGAACTCTGCAAAACCTTAGGGCTCGATCCAGAGGATGACGCGTCCCTGAACCACCCAGATGCCCGTAAAGCGGCCTTGCGTCGCATTAAGTCAGCCACCTCGTCCTTCCCCAACTATGGGGTACCCCGTCAGGTCGTGCTGTTACGTGAACCCTGGACGATTGACAACGGGCTCTTAACCCCGACGTTGAAGTTAAAACGTAACGTCATCCGTCAGCGCTACGCCGATGCGATCGAGTCGCTTTACGACGTGTTAGGGCAAAAAAGCTGATCGGAGTGCCTAACCCGCATCCTTTGATATTAGGGTTTTCCCTAATAAATCGGGGCGTACAAACGCCCCGATTTCCTGAACAATACGGTTAATTTCTTTCTCGCTAACTGGTGAGTTTAACTGTGACATACGCTAAACATAACGCTTTTATTGATTCATTCAAAACCATTCCTGAAATGTTTCACCATGCCGTGGCCACGTGGCCCGATCGTGAAGCCTTTCGACAGTTTGACTATGCAGAAAACGCTTGGATTTCGATTTCGTGGCGTGAGTATGCCGAAAAGGTCCTGCGCTGGCGCCGTGCCTTTCATGCACTCGGTCTGGAACGAGGCGCGCGTGCTGCGATGCTGCTCACGAATTCGATCGAAGCCGTTACGTTTGACGAAGCCGTTTTAGGCAACGCCATGGTGCCGGTGCCCTTGCACGCCATCGACACCCCGGGCTCCTCGGCTTATATTCTGCAAGACTCCGGAGCGAGCTTCTTGGTGACCACCTCGATTGCCCGTTGGAATGCGATTGCCAAAGCGGCTGAAGACAATAACGAAGCCTTACCCGACTTAAAGACGGTCGTCTTTTTAAATGAAGTGATTGCCCCGGATACCACGCAAACGTTACTCGGGCATACGATCCGCTTAATGGACGTGGAAAGCTGGTTACAAATGGCCAATGGGGTCGATGCGGCCGACTTACCCGCGGGACCCACCGAAGACGACTTGGCCGAATTGGTCTACACCTCGGGCACCACGGGGCGCCCCAAAGGGGTGATGATCACGCACCGCAACATCGTCTCGAACTTAAAACAGTTGAACGCCATTTTTGACTTCTCCGAAGAAGACGTCTTTTTGAGTTTCTTACCGTTCTCACACACGTTCGAACGTACGGTGACGCACTATAACTCGCTCGCGAACGGCTCAGCGATGGCCTTCTCACGCGGTATAGCACAGCTCGAAAACGATTTCCGTGAAGTGCGCCCGACGATTGTGGCCTTGGTGCCGCGCGTCTTTGAAATGATCTACCAGAAGATTCAGGCCGATTTGCGTGAGGCCGACGAAACCCGTCGTCATTTGACCGAATGGGCGGTCGAGGCCGGTTGGCGTCGTTTCTGCCGTATGAACGATTTGCCGGTGGAAGAGTCTCCGCGTGCCGAATTGGATGAGAGCGTGTGGCCCACGCTTGAGGCTGACGTCGCCTCCAAAATCCGTGACGTCTTTGGGGGGCGTATCCGTTGCGCAATTGCCGGCGGTGCGAGCCTGAACTACGACGTCTCGAAATTCTTCTGCGCCATGGGCTTACGTGTTCACCAAGGCTACGGACTCACCGAAACGAGCCCCGTGCTCTGCTTTACCCGTACCGAAAACAACCACCCCAACTGCGTGGGTCATCCGATTCCCGATACCGAAGTGAAATTGGGCGATATGGACGAACTCTTAGTGAAGGGTCCCCAAGTGATGCTGGGCTACTGGAATAAGCCCGAAGCCACCAAAGCGGCCTTCATCGATGGCTGGTTCCGCACGGGTGACCAGGCGGACCTCTCGGACGGAGGACGCGTACGCATCAAGGGCCGTATTAAAGAAATTATCGTGACGAGTACTGGGGAAAAGATTTCGCCGGTGGACTTAGAGTTTGCGATCCAGAAAGACCACCTCTTCCAGCAAGTGATGGCCTTGGGGGATAACCGCCCCTATATTTCGGCCTTGGTGGTCGTGAACGATAAACTCTGGACGGAGCTCTGCACATCGATGGAATTGGACCCAGAAGCGCCCGAAACGCTCACCAATCATGACGTGCAACGTGCGTTAGTGAAGCGTATCCGTCACGCTGCGCGTAACTTCCCGCAGTATGGGATTCCGCGTAATGTGGCGATTATCCGCGAACCCTGGTCAATTGACAACGGGTTATTGACGCCCACCATGAAATTACGTCGTCCGGAAATCATGAAGCGCTATGCGGATCTGGTCGAGTCGCTCTATCGCTAAGTCGATACGATCGTTTTGATCCAATCGAGGCACTTTTTTCATCACGAAAAAGTGCCTATTTTTTATGGTATTTTTAATGAAAACCGCATTTTATTGATCACCGCTAAAGCCAAATCTTCACAAAAAGTTGCGCCTTTTTACCCACAACCATCATCAAAACGCGTTACACTTCGTCCGCAAACCAATCTCCCAACTCTAAGGGGTGTTCAACGCACACCTTAGTAAAGTGTGATTACCTAGTCGCGCCCGCGGCTAGCATCACGGGTACCCGATTCAAGACTGCCCCTCGGGTCAGTCCTTCATTTTTTTTTGTGCTTAGAGGTTGTTATGCGACTCCTTCAGAAGGCTCTCACCTTCGACGACGTGCTTCTCGTCCCCGCTTATTCAGAAGTTCTCCCCCGTGATACCCAACTCAGTACCCAAATAACGCGCAACTTACGCATCAATATCCCCATGGTCTCCGCCGTGATGGACACGGTGACTGAGGCTCGCTTGGCCATTGCCATGGCGCAAGAAGGCGGTATCGGTTTCATTCATAAGAACATGACCGCCGATTTGCAAGCGGCCGAAGTGGCGAAGGTGAAACGCCACGAAGCCGGTGTCGTCTCGGAACCGATCACCATTGGTCCCGATATGTTGGTGGGCGATGTGGTGCAGTTAGCCCGTGAAAAACACATCTCCGGTTTGCCCGTGGTGATGGGCGAACAGGTCCTCGGTATGGTCACCAACCGTGACTTACGCTTTGAAACCCGCATGGATGTGCCGGTGTCGGCTGTGATGACGCCGCGCGAACGCTTAGTGACGGTTCACGAAGGTGCTTCGCTCGAAGAAGCCAAGGAATTGATGCATCGTCATCGCTTGGAACGTGTGCTCGTGGTGGACGAACACTTTAACTTGCGCGGTTTGATGACCGTGAAAGACATCTCCAAGGCGACGGATCACCCGCTTGCTGCGAAAGACTCCAAGGGCCGTTTATTGGTCGGTGCTGGCGTCGGTGTCGGCGGTGGCACGGAAGAACGTGTGGAAAAATTGGTGGATGCCGGTGTGGACGTGATCGTGGTGGATACGGCGCACGGCCACTCCGCAGGCGTGTTGAATCGCGTCAAGTGGGTTAAGCAACACTATCCGCAGTTGCAAGTGATCGGTGGCAATATCGCTACGGCGGCCGCTGCGCTCGCCTTAGTTGACGCCGGCGCGGACGGTGTGAAGGTCGGTATTGGGCCGGGCTCCATCTGTACGACCCGTATTATCGCCGGTGTTGGCGTTCCCCAGATCACTGCCGTGAGCAACGTGGCCGAAGCGCTCCGCGACACGGGTGTTCCCTGTATCGCTGACGGTGGTATCCGTTATTCGGGCGACATCGCTAAGGCGATCGCTGCCGGTGCCAATGCAGTCATGATGGGTGGGATGTTCGCCGGTACCGATGAAGCCCCGGGCGAAGTGTTCCTCTACCAGGGTCGCTCCTACAAGTCCTACCGTGGTATGGGTAGCTTGGGCGCCATGGGTAAAGGCTCGGCGGACCGTTACTTCCAAGACAACAACCAAGGCAACTTGGATAAGTTCGTTCCGGAAGGCATCGAAGGGATGGTGCCCTACAAGGGACCGCTCGCTGCGATCATTTATCAGATGATCGGTGGGTTGCGCTCCTCGATGGGTTACTGCGGTTGCCGTACGATCGACGAAATGCGTAGTCGCGCTCAGTTCGTTCAGATCACGGCCGCGGGTATGCGCGAATCGCACGTCCACGACGTCCGCATCACGAAGGAAGCCCCGAACTACCGTCAGGAAAACTAATCCTTTTCTGAGGTAATCGCCTCCCGAAAAAACGCACTCTCTGTTCTTTTGATCGAGGGTGCGTTTTTCCTTCACACATTTTGTCGTGTGCGTGGCTCACCCGTGTTAAACTCATGCTCGCACCGCGCGAGCCAATACGACACAGTCACAAACCGCGCACAACTCTTCAATTGGTCAATGCACGAAGTGCTCTCCACTTCACGCTTGACGTTCACGCAGACGGAAATTCAACAACTCATGTCTCACGATCGCATTCTTATTCTCGACTTCGGTAGCCAGGTCACCCAGTTGATCGCTCGCCGTGTCCGTGAAGCGCACGTCTATTGCGAAGTTCACCCCAACGACGTTTCGGCCGACTTCATCAAAGAATTCAACCCGAAAGGGATTATTTTGTCGGGCTCGCACATGAGCGCCTACGAAGAATCCAACGACCAGGCGAGCCCCGCTGTCTTTAACGCCGGCGTTCCGGTCTTAGGGATCTGCTACGGTATGCAGACGATGGCTCAGCAGTTGGGCGGTAAAGTGGAAAGTGGCACGAAGCGCGAATTCGGTTACGCCGAAGTGCGTGCCCATGGACACAGCCGTTTATTGGAAGGCATTGAAGACTTCTCGACCCCGGAAGGTCACGGCATGCTCAAGGTGTGGATGAGCCACGGCGACAAAGTGTCGGTCTTACCCGAAGGCTTCAAAGTGATGTGCTCCACCCCCTCGTGCCCGATCGCGGGGATGTTTAACGAAGAAAAGCAATTCTATGCGGTACAGTTCCACCCTGAAGTGACGCACACCTCCAAGGGTCGCCAGATGTTAGAGCGCTTTGTGCTCGACATTTGTGGTGCCGAACCCTCTTGGGTGATGGGCGACTATGTGAGCGAAGCCATTGAACAGATTCGCGAACAAGTGGGCGACGAAGAAGTCATTCTCGGCCTTTCGGGCGGGGTGGACAGCTCGGTCTGCGCAGCGCTCATTCATCGCGCGATCGGTAAGCAATTAACCTGTGTGTTCGTTGATAACGGGCTCTTACGTAAAGACGAACGTAAGCAGGTGCAAGAAACCTTTGAAAAGAACATGGGCTTGAAGCTCGTCGTCGTGGATGCGGTGGATCGCTTCATGGGCGAATTGGCCGGCATCACCGACCCCGAACAAAAGCGCAAGACGATTGGTCGCTTCTTCGTGGAAATCTTCCAAGAAGAAGCCGCCAAATTAACGAGCGCCAAGTGGTTGGCCCAAGGCACGATCTACCCGGACGTGATTGAATCCGCGGGTGCCAAGACGAAGAAAGCCAAGACAATTAAGAGCCACCACAACGTGGGCGGCTTACCCGATACGTTGCACTTAAAGCTTCTCGAACCCTTACGTGGTCTCTTCAAAGACGAAGTGCGTGAATTGGGCGTCGCCTTAGGCTTACCCCCAGAAATGGTGTACCGTCACCCCTTCCCAGGCCCTGGCCTTGGGGTGCGTATTCTGGGTGAAGTGAAGCGTGAATACGCTGACCTGTTACGCGAAGCCGATGCGATCTTCATTGAAGAACTCCGCAAGGCGGACCTCTACGACAAGGTGAGCCAGGCCTTCGTGGTCTTCCTCCCGGTGAAGAGCGTGGGTGTGATGGGCGACGGTCGCACGTATGACTACGTGGTGAGCTTACGTTGTGTCGAAACGAGCGACTTTATGACGGCGCACTGGAGCCACCTCCCCTACGACTTGTTGGGCAAGGTCTCCAACCGCATCATTAACGAAATTCGCGGCATTAACCGCGTCGTCTACGACGTGAGCGGCAAACCGCCTGCAACGATCGAATGGGAATAAGGAACGTCACTGAAGCGTCCTTAACCACACAAAGGGGCTGAGCCACGATGGGCTTGGCCCTTTTGTTTTTGGGTGGACGCCACGACACTACTCACCCAAAAGAATTATGTGGATCACAAACGAAAGGATTAGAAAATCCGTATTTCTCCTAGGAAAATCCTTGCCAATTCGTTAACTACTTAACGTTACGCTCCCTAAAAATTTCGTACAGTCTTATTAACCATAGATTTTGGTTTATTGAAGTATTGGCACCTATCCCAGCCCAACCGACCGGAGCCCCACCTTCGTGCCGATTCCAGAGGACCTCAGGAGGAAAGAACCATGGCTAACCTAACACGACGTCATTTTTTGGTAGGCACGGCGGGTGCCGGGCTCGGAATGGCGATACCAAGCGCTGAAGCGAGCACAACGGCCACGCCCAAACACTGGGACTACACAGCCGATGTGGTCGTGATTGGAGCGGGCGCAGTGGGTCTACCGGCCGCGATCGGAGCACGCGACCGGGGACTCTCCGTCCTCGTGGTGGAAGCCAACTACGATATTGGCGGGCACGCGATTATTTCGGGCGGCAACGTCCCGCTGGGCGGTGGCACGTCGTTCCAGAAAAAATACGGCATTCAAGACGACCCAGAAACCTATTTCAAAGACCTCACCGACTGGTCGATTATTGAATCGAGCGGGATGCCGGACTATCGCTATAACGACCGTGGCGTGCAACACACGATTGCGTACAACGCGGCGGCCTGCTGTGACTTCTTAGTGAAAAACGGCGTCAACTTTGTCGACCAAGCGCCCAACAATGAAGGGGGCCACGCGATCGGGATTTCCGCCAAACGTGAGTTGCATTGCCGTTGGGGAAAGGGGCAGTCGCTCGAGAGCCCTGCGGGGGCGGGTGGCACGGACTTAATGCGTGGACTCGAAGGCGCTGCTCGCCAAAAAGGCGTGCAATTCCTCTTGAATTACCACATGGATACGTTGCACCGCGACAAGTCGGGTCGCGTCGTTGGACTCACCGCGCACTACACGCCTCGGATTTTGCCCGACGGCAAGCGCTTAGAAAGTTTCCGCTCCGAGGGGAATATTGCGAGCACGAAAGACACGATCACCGTGCATGCCAAAGTGGGTATCGTGATTGCTACGGGCGGGAACTCGGGTAACGTCGAATTCCGTCGCATTTTTGACCCGCGCTTAACGGCCGAATACCCGCATGCCGCGGGCGAATATTCGCCCCAAGACGCCTCCGGGGAATTGGCCGCGATGGCGATTGGCGCCTCGCTCTGGGGCACAGCCAACCAGTCGATGGACCGTAACGGCAGTTTACGCAAACGCCCCGTGATCGGTGTGCGCACCAATTACGTCTCCTGGCGCCCCGAATCCCCGATTTTCCCCTTTGTGAAATACACGGGCATTTTCTTTGCCAACTGGCAAAACGCCATCATTGTGAATCAGGTCGGAAAACGCTTTTATAACGAACTCGAAAACGGCTACCCGAACGGGACGACCGAAGGTTTCTTCAAGGACGACAAACCGTATGTGCACGGCGACTGGCGCAATATTACGCGTAACAAATTCCGCCCGCGCAACTACATCGATGCGGCGCTCGCGATGAACGAAGGCTCGCAGGCGCCTGACTTCTCCGCAGGACCCAGTGGGCGATCTTTGATGCCGCGGGACTCAAACGCGAGAACGTGCATCTCACCGAGCAGTCCGCGGACCCGAAACTCTTCTTTGTGGCGGATACGATTGAGGAATTGGTCGCCAAGATTAACGCCTCAGGCTCGCAAACGTGGACAATGGATCCCGCGGTCTTAAAGGCCACGATTGAGCGCTATAACGGCTTTGTGAAGGCCGGAGTCGATGAAGACTTCGATAAACCGAAGCCCAAATTTGAAATCGCCACGGGGCCCTTCTATGCCGCGGCAGCGACCTTTGCGGTGCATGACTCCTACGCCGGGTTACGTATCGACATGGATTGCCGGGTGCTCGATATGAAGGGTGAAGTGATTGAAGGACTATGGTGCGGTGGGGAAAGTGCCGGCGGGTCGTCTCAGCACGGTCTGGGTCGTTCGCTCACCCAAGGCTATGTGATTGGGCAGCGCATCGGAAAGAAAGCCTAAACCAGCAGGACACTCGGTGTGGGGTCTACGGGGAGGCCGCAGGTCACCGAGTGTCGGTTTAGTGCCTACTCGCGGCGAGTTCGTTTGTGTCGACAGGCGCCTCGCCGTTTTCGTTAGAGTTCGTCAATTAACTGTGTTAACTTTTTCACAATTCGCTGATGCTCCTCGGGACTGAGGGCCTCCGTTCCCATCGATTGGTGGAATACGAGGGCATCCACGACCAACTTCAACAGCAACGCTTTGGTAGGATCCGCACACTCGGCTTGGGTTTTCTCGTGCGAAGATTTCCACCAGGTACTGACCGGGTCTAAGGTTTGGTTGCTGCGATCAGCCAATTTCAACGCCACTAAGGGTGAGAGGTAATCGACCTCATCACCCGCTTTGAGAGATTGGTACCACGCTAAGTACCACGTCAAAAAGGCCTTGCCGTTGCCCACTTTCGAGAGTCGTTCGCAGGAATTGAGCGGTTCGGCATACGCCTTTTCGATGGCCTCCACCAGCGCCTCACGGGTATTGAAGTGATACATCAATGCCCCTTTACTGATTTGTGCCAATTTCACCACGCGGTCCATGGACAAATAGTCTGTCCCCTGCTCGGCGACGATTTGCTGCGCACAATGCACGATTTTCTCGCGCGTCATACGCCCATTGGAACGTTGTCGTTTTTCCGCCCCCTCACTGGCGGCTGGATGTCGTGAGTCATTATTTTTCGTTGGTTTTCCCATAACTTCCTCGCGCTATGCGCGTTGTGGTTGGTGTTGGGTTTTGTCATCACAGTGTGGGGTATAGTTCAGGTTTTGCTTTGGGCAAAAATAAAAATGCAAATGAAAGCGCCTAGTGAAAACTTGTAGGGAACAAGCTTTCAGCGCCTTCATGCTCGCATACCCAATGGCGTATTTAGCTCGCTAAATACCTATTGGAATTGCGTATTTCACGCTTAAAATGCGTGTTTTAAGCCGACACCAAACTGCCAGCCATTGAAATCTTCATGACCATGAGCCACGGAGTCTTTCGCTAACAACTTCCCGCCCTTGGACCACGTCGCACCGGTGTAAACCGAGGTGCGCTTGCTGAGCGGATAGTCATAGGCAACCCCTAAGACCTTGGCATTGAACTTCACATCGGTGTTGTCGATCTTGCCAGTGGCGTATTGAGCGCTCACCATCAAGTTACCGCCCATCATCGGCACCGTAGCCCCTAAGAGGAAGCTATCCATCTTCGCCTGGAAGCTCGGATCAAACGTTTCGGTGGGTTCCGGTAACGTGTCGATCACGGACACATAGGCGCCGCCCATGATGCCGCTCGAGACATGGTGGCCATGCTGGTAAGCAAACATCGGCTTGACCATACCGAAGTCGTAACTTAACCCTAACGTGTAGAAGTTGCTGTGCTTCGACTCTTCCGGTAACGTCACACGTTCCCAAATCAAGGAGCCAGCAAATGCATCCATCTCATAGGTGGCCCCTAAGGCATAGTAGTGCGCACGATCGCCCCACTTGCCGGAGTCTTCCTCAACGCCCATCGAGACCACGCCGGTCACGGTCAACCCGTCCACGGGTGTCACCACGGCCGCCAAGGCGTTATTGACCGTCACATCACGCGTCGCAAAGAGCCCTAAACCAGCGATACCGAACTTTGCTTCCAAGGGATCATAGCCCCCTAACATGTCGAAGTCACCGCCGCCCGAGGCGAGACCACCTAAGCGACCGGCAGCCAGCGTCACCATGTCGTTACCAATCGTGAGGTAGGATTGCGAATCAAAGAGACCGTCTTCGGAACCACGGCCCGTGTCGGATTCAAAATTGCTTTCGACTTTGAAACCAGCCTTCCAGCCGTTACCTAAGTCTTCCGAGCCCGTTAAGCCCCAGTTCGAGTCACCGTACCAGCCACTTTCCATCGCGCTCGACGTTTTCTTTTCGCCTTCCACATTGGTATGTTTCACCACAAAACCGGTCGAAACGGAACCATAGAGTTCCACATTGGCAGCCTGAGCGGCCGAAAACATCAGCATCACGGCACTCGTCACGAGACCGAGCTTAAAAGCGGTATGCATTGAGTTCTCCCTATTAAGTAAATGTGAGGTATGTAATTGATAGTCATTCTCACTATACAGGAGAGTCCTGCCCCCGACCAGCACCCCTACGCTTAATGAACCATTTGGTCTTTTTTAGAAAGAGGGTATTTTGTATCCTTGTTTTCTCAATGTAAATACAAATTTATTAACGGTTATTGTTACGAAAAGACGTGTTTACATTGCTTAACATTTGATAAAGATCAAATAAAAATGCCTCTCCCGAAAGCGAGGCAGGGATCACGGGGAAGTCGTTTTGTTGTAGATATGCAACAGACGAGGTCGTCCTTAGTTGAGCACGTCCCACTTATCGTCCGTATGGCTATCCATCAAATCGTGTTCACTCGGAGCATGGAAAGTCGCAACGGAACAGATTAAGTGGTTAAAACGACGGAAAAGTTCTAACAAATCCACGTGCAACGTGCTCGTTTCCACCGCTTCGGAGTCCCCACTGGTGACACGCTTCACATGGCGCTCCAAGAGCGAAAAGTCGGTCACGACCAAGAGGGATTTTTCGTTAGACAACCAACGACGAGTTTTCTCCAACTCATCCTCTTCCGCCGTCTGAATGTACTGGTGTAAGACGTCCAAATTATGCGCAATACGGCTGTGGAGCATCGTGAGCTCATGCTCGCCTTCGTGCGAGAAGAAGCGATTTTTGGCGCACTTCTTGCGGGCGAGCTGCTTAAAGCTGTTGTCCGCAATACGGGTTGCCAATTCGATGGCGCCGTTGCCGTTACGCAATTCTTGCCATTGGCGTGCCTCGTGCGAGGTGAGCGCCATCTGTAAGACTTCAGTCATGTAGCGCGTAATCGATTGGCACCGCGTGTAGATACTCTTACGACGTTCACGCATTAATTGAATTTCGCCGTACTCGGGGTTGCGGATCAGCAATTCGTGAATATCGTTCCAGAACCGCATCAAGAGTTCCACCGTGTGCAACACTTCTTGACGAGACGCTTCCAGGGCCGTTTGTGCCGATAAGAGCCCTTCTTGCGTCAAGAGTCGCGTCGCGCTTTCGTCCTCTTCTTGTACGGCCTTCGAGGGGAGGATCTTTTCAACGATCTTGGCCATCGTGCCAACGGTAAAGAGTCCAGCGATCGCGGTGACGCCGTTAAAAAGGATATGGAAGTAAATCACACCCCCATCGATGTGGGAGAAAATGGCGAGCGTCTTGGGTAACAGACTCACCCAGAGGACACCGAGCAAAAAGCCGCCCATACGGAAAAAGCAGTTACCTGTCGGCGCACGACGTGCCACGGGACTCGAACCCGAGGTGGTAATCACCGCCAAAAAGGCGCTCCCTAAATTGGCACCCAGCACAACCCAGAGACCGGCATGCGCTGTAATCACGCCCGAAGCGACAATCCCCGCAGTAATCATCACCACCGCAAGCGAGGAGAAACACACGAGCGCCAACACCATCCCGGTCGCAATCGCAATCAGAGGCGTAGACTCTAGGTGTTCAAAGACAACCAATAAATCCGTGTTGGTTTTAAGCGGCGCCGTCGCGTTCGAGATCATCTGTAGGGCGAGCATCACAAACGCCAACCCCAACAAAATAATCCCAAATTGCCCATACGGGGTGCGTTCTTTTTTGAGGTAGAGCACTACCCCCACAAAGAGCAACACAGGGACCAAACTCGCAAGGTTAAAACTCAACAGGCGCACCATCACGGCACTACCGAAGTCCGCCCCCAACACACTGGCGAGCGCAATCGCCGTCGTGACCAGCCCCTTTTTCTGAAAACTCGATACCACGAGCGCCGAGGCGGTCGAACTCTGTAACATCATCGAGAGACCCATGCCAGCGACAAAGCCGGAGAGTCGAGAGCTTAAATTTTTGGCGAGCCATCGGCGCAACTGGTCCCCGAACGTACGGAACATCCCAGTTCGGATTGAATACGTGCCCCACACCAGTAGGGCCACGGCACCAATGATTTGAATCAAGATCGTCATGTTTAGGCGTCGAGTGTTTGAGTGATTGTGTCTTTTCCGTCAAAAGTGACGATTTTCTCCCCTTGCTTGACTGGGAAACCTAACCATAAGTGTCGCACATTCGCGCGTCACGGTTTAGTCACGTTTTGTGCGCGCAAAAAACGCGGGAGCTACCTCTGGACGTCCTAAGAGCGAAACGCCAAAGTAAAGGGCAAACGCCACCAGCATCGCGGGCACAATGGCATGGAACCCCCCAACGGGAATTTTGAATACCGAAATACTCAAATACACCACGAGGCTTCCGAGTACGGAGGTGAGTGCGCCCCACGCGGTTGCCCGTGACCAAAAGAGTCCGCCAATGAGGGGTAACAAAAAGGCTAACTCAAGACCGCCAAAGGCAAAAAGATTAATCCAGGCAATGACATCAAGCGGGAAAAGAGCTAATAGTAAAGCCACTACGCCTAAAAGTGTTGTAAAACCCTTCGTAAAATACGTGAGCCCTCGCGCGGACTGCGTTTCCCACTCGGGTCGCCACACCAAAAGTAAGTCCTTAATGATGGCAGACGAAGCCGCCAGCAACAAAGAGCTCACCGTCGACATCGTCGCGGCCAAGGGGCCAATCAACATCACGCCCGCGATCCAAGGCGGCATATGCTGAGCAATAAAGGTGGGCATCATCGCGTCAGTCGAACCAAGTTGCGCAACAGGCACGTCCATCACCCCGCGAATGAGCACCCCTAAGAGCGTCATCCCAATCATCAGGGCCCCGCACACCACCGTCGAAATCCACATCGCTTGGTGTAAGTCAGCACTGGTGCGGTAAGAGAGCGCACGTACCGCTGACTGTGGTAACCCAAGGGTGCCAAAGCCAACGAGCACCCACGCTGACAAGAGTAACGGAAAGGAGAGCGCCCCACCCGCAAACGGATCTAAAAGGACGCCAGGCTCGGTGCCTGGGCGTGGTGCCATCGTGGCGAGTTTTGTCATAATCGCGCTGAGCCCACCGCCCATATCGAGCACATAGCCCCCAAGAAGCACCATGCCAGCCATCATAAAGAGGGCACAAATCATGTCGGTGAAAGCCACCACCCGAAAGCCCCCTAAGCCGGTGTAGGCCACGGTCAACACCCCAAAGAGCAAAAGCGCCCACGGGTAATCGATGTGCGCAGCTTTCGCAAAAATTTGAGCACCCCCAATAAACTGCCCCACCATCATCGTGGTGAAAAATAGGAGCATCAGTAGGGCTAAGAGCACCGCGAGACAGCACCCGACTCGGTGGTTACCGTAACGTGCACGAATAATATCAATGACGGTGACCGCGCCCGTCACACGACCGACTAAGGCCAATTTCTTGCCGGCTACCCCAAGGAGTAAAAAGCCAGCAATGACTTGCGGCGCAGCAAAAACGACCCATCCCAAGCCTAAATTCCACGCAATCCCAGGACCTGAGACAAAGGAACTCACACTCCCATAGGTCGCCACCAAGGTCATGGCAAGCACAAAGCCGTTGAGGGTGCGTTCCCCCACAAAGTACTGCAACGTAAAGGAGGTCGTTTTGGTATGGCGTTCGGCCCACAAGCTCGTGAGCAGTAACCCCACGAGAAACACCAGTAACGGGATCAGAATCATGACATCTCCTTCTCGTTGGCCGCTAAACGCGCGCGTTCAGCCTCGGCCACGCGATCGAGATCCATGTCCACAAAGTGGTGGCGCACCAGCATCCAAATGCCCCACGAGGCATAGAGGTAGCACCCCACGCAGGAGAGCCAGAACCAAAGGGGTAATCCCCAAAACGCGACCGGTACATCTTTTAACAAAAAGATGGCTAACCAGAACACGAGGAGAATTTTGAGGGCTAAGCCGAGCGTGAGCTTGGCTTCGCGTTCCGTGGCGCGCAATGCGCTCGCGTAATCCATCTCCGACGTTGCCGATTCGGAGACACTCGATTGATCGATGGGAGTTGTCATAGCGTTAGTGACTCAGTCATTTCCGGCGAGCCCCTTAAGCTTGGGCTCGGAAATGACCAAGAATAGCAAGTCCTGACGCCTCAAACGCCGCTTTCAGTAACAAAAGGTCACTCCACGCGGCGCGTTTTTCTTGCGGGCGTCGTAGTAAGTAAGACGGGTGGTAGGTCACTACCGCTTTAAAGGTGAGGCCATGCCAAGTAACGTCATGAATTTTTCCGCGCTCTTGACCAATCCGCGCATTGGCATCGAGCCCTAAGAGGGCTTGCATCGCAAAGCGTCCAGTGATGAGAACCACTTTGGGTTGTAAGAGCTGCAATTGGCGAATCAAATAGGCCGAGCAGGCGGCGATTTCTTCGGGAGCAGGGTCTCGATTGGTTTCACTCGGGCGACACTTCACCACGTTAATGAGGGTGACATCCTCGGGGCGACGTAACCCTAAGGATTCGAGCATCGACGTTAAGAGTTGCCCCGACTTACCCACGTAGGGGATACCTTGCAAATCTTCTTCGCGCCCCGGGGCTTCCCCAACAATCACAAAGTCTTTTGGATAGCCCCCATCGCTGAGCACCACCTTGTGACGGGTCTCGCCCATCACGCAAGCGCGACACGCCTCAGCCAGCGTTTGAAGTTCTTCCCACGAGGCATTCAAAATGTCAGCGCGTTTGGCATCTGTGATCGGAATAATGCGTGGGCTGGGTGCACTGGCCACGGCCTCGGCGGCCGCCACACTCGGTATGACCGTGCGCACCAGTTCCGTCGTGGCTTGTCGGCGTTGGGCGGCTTGGGTTAATTCACTGGGCGGAGCACTCACCGTGCGTTGCGCCGTACGCGGTGGGGTTTGCCATCCCGAAGACGACGAGGACGAAGTCCGTGGTGCGACAGCGGGGGCACTCGCGGGTTCGGATGCAGGCGCCACAGCAGCCGCTTCCGTTTGACGGTCGTCTTCAATCGCCTCGGCGAGCGCATCCCCGTCCCGCAGCAACCACTGCGGACCGATCTTGAGGGCGTCCCACAAACGATTCTCTACCAACGTATCCATCGCGTTTTGCTCCTTGAGTGCTCGAATATTCTGTCGATTACGCCACCGCGTCGAAGGTTTTGGTCATCAGGAGCGCATCTTCACGCCCTGTGTCGAGTCGGTAATAGCCTTTTCGGCGTCCGACATAGGCAAAGCCTAGTTTCTCATAAAGCCGTTGTGCCCGTCGATTACTTTCACGCACTTCCAAGTGACATTTCGTCACCCCTCGCGCTTGGGCGGCTTCGAGAATCGCACGCAGGGTGGCTTCGCCCACCCCCTGGCGTTGTGCTTCGGGGATGACCCCAATCGTTAACAGATCCGACTCATCCAAAACGGGCATCACCACGGCCCAGGACACAATCGTCGCATCCACGACACCCACGATCGCTATCCAGTCATTGCGAATGGCATTGATAAAGTCCACTTCGATCCACGGGGTCTCTTCAACGCGCTTTTCGCCCATGGCGACGGCTTTCACATCCTCAAGGGCCATGGGGCGAAAAGTGAGCTCAGCCATCACAAACGCTCCCCATGGGCACGTTCTTCAATCGTTAATGCGACGCGGTCGCGCACGTAAACGGGGTGGGCATTCGCAGGATTCACTGCTTCCTCTGGGGTGGGCGCCAAAGCCAAACGCGCTAAGGCCACAATCATCGTCTCGGGGCTCGCTAACACCGTCACTGGGGGCGTTAACCCGTAGGCAGCAAGCGCCGAGCCCGCCACGTGCGTCACCGCATACTCCGCTAACCACGCCTCTAACATCGCGGGCTTAATGAGCACATTATCGGTGAGCGCTTCCAGACGTTCACCCTCGGCCGTTACACGATAAATACGGGCATAAATTTCTTCCATACGCGCGTCGTTCACAATCGCGACAATGTCGCCCGTTTTGACCGATCCGGCTTCCCGCAACGCTTGCGCACTCGCCAAGAGGTTATTGATCTGAACGAGTGGCACCGCGAGTCCCCAGGCTAAGCCTTGAGCCACGCCACAGGCGACACGCAACCCCGTGAAGCTACCTGGCCCCTGGCCAAACGCGATGGCGCCAACGTCGGCTTTCGTGATGCCCGCTTCTGCCAACAGTTCGTCGATCATCGTGAGGATGCGTTCCGCATGGCGGTTGCCCACGGTTTCATTGCGATAAAACGTCGTTTGGGTTTGGGAGTTCACGAGGGCCACCGAGCAGACTTGGTGCGCGGTATCAAGGGCCAATAAATAGGGTTTTGTCATAGTCTAAAAAGACGTAAGCAGTAGTCAATCGTGCTCGTATTATAGGCGTGAACGTTCACGCACTGCGTTTCGCGACGCCCATAAAGACAATGGCAGCCGTTTTTCCGACTGCCATGCCACCTATACGATAAGTTAAACGTTAATGGTGCGTAAACGCTGACTAGTTATTTTCATGCTCCGCATCAGCCGGTCCGTTGGGACGTAAGCGATGTGCATGGGCTCCACGGGGGAACATCTCAATATGCACTTCCATAATTTGCTGACGCATTAACGACTTGTCATGTTCACGCAACGGTCTGACGCCAGGACGGGGGCGATGCTGCGCTTGTTGATCTTCCGTGAAACAGTACCGGCGACGAATTTTTTCGACTTCCGCCGGGGACAAAAAGCTGCGCATATCTTCCCGTTCCTTCTTGGACATATCACGCCAGTGTGTCGAGCGTGTCACCGAATCCAAAAACGGCCAAAGTTGTGCGCGACTCTGAGCGTCCATTTCGCTCCACAAGCGCACATTTGGCGGTTCAGGAGGTGCCATCAACGCATCGAGCGACACCAACGTTTCGGGCGCAGGATTGGCGTTGACGCCTACACAGCCAAGGCAACAAAGGATAAAGATAGCACTTGTTCTCATAACGACCTGATCTACGATGATGTTGAGAGGTGTTGATTCGACTATATCAGGTTGACTCGAAGCGACTCGTAGCGATGAGTAAATAAATGCTTCTAGCCCAAATACATCCCAAAAATAAGGGATGAAATCTTTCCTTCCAGATACCCAATTTATGGGATCATCAATCCAACACTTAAAAATTATATTTTTCCCAAAATTTCAGTAATCTATATAAGCACCTTTGAATTGTTACAAGGAGGATAATTTGTAAATTTTTATAGTTTTTCTGGCACTTTCATTTGTAACAGTACAGAATAAAGTCATCAGAATTTATTTGCATTCTCGCAACAGCGCCCTCCCTTTACTCAGCCGGGAGCGCCGAGCTGAGTGCCCTATATAAGGAGCCTAATATGGAACGCAACCCCAAAGTTCTCGTTGTGGACGACGACCCCCGTTTGCGCGATTTGCTTCGTCGCTATCTGGGTGAAAACGGTTTTCAGGTTTTTGTGAGTGAAAATGGCGCCGCCATGAATCGCTTGTGGGTGCGTGAACACTTTGACGCGCTCATTTTGGACTTGATGATGCCAGGCGAAGACGGTTTGCAGATTTTGCGTCGCATCCGTGCGGCCAATGACCAGACGCCGGTCATCATGTTGACAGCCCGTGGCGAAGACGTCGACCGTATCGTGGGCTTGGAATTAGGGGCAGACGACTATATCGCTAAGCCCTTTAACCCGCGTGAATTGTTAGCACGTATCCATGCCGTGTTGCGTCGCCGTCCGGCACCCGACGCCCCGGGGGCTCCCTCCATGGAAAACGAAGTGGTTCGCTTTGGCGAATTCGAATTGGATCTGGGTACCCGCGTGTTGAAGAAAAATGGCGAAGTCGTGCAGTTAACGACGGGGGAATTCGCCGTCTTGAAGGCCTTTGCTCGCCATCCGCGTCAGCCCTTGTCGCGTGACAAGTTGATGGAAATGGCGCGTGGTCGTGAATACGAAGCGTTTGACCGTTCCTTGGACGTGCAGGTGTCGCGTTTGCGTAAGTTGATCGAAGTCGATCCCTCGAAGCCGCGCTATCTGCAAACGGTCTGGGGCTTGGGCTACGTGTTCATTCCGGATGACACGCCTGCTGAAGGCGATGCCGCCGCGACCAAAGAAGAGCCGCAAGCGAGCTAACGCTCAACGGGTGGGGATGCCCCACCCGCGCAACGGACTTTTTTTAGAACGCCTCGTGACTCCCATCGCGAGGCGTATTGCTTGGGACTCGGTATACTAGCCTCATCACCCACTCAACGCTCTTCACGAACGGATACGCTCATGTTTCCACGCAATCGACGCCCCAGTTTGTTTTGGCGCACGTTCCTGCTCTTATGTAGCTTAATTCTCTTTTCAGCCATTGGCTGGCTGCAAAGTTTTCGCGTGCTCTCGGAGTTACCCTACTCGCAAGGGGTGGCTCAGCACATTATTTCCACGGCCAATCTCACCAAGTACGCGCTCGTCTCCGCCGATCCGCTCTATCGTATCGACTTACTGAAGATGCTCGCGACTCGTGAAAAGCTGATCATTTCGCCGCGTGAGCCCACGGACCGCGTCGTTCCGTTGCCAGGCGACGGGTTTAATGCCCTCATTGTGCAAATCGTCAAAAACACCTTAGGGCACGATACGGTCTTAGCGAACAATGTGAATCATATCCGTGGGCTTTGGGTCTCGATCGACATCGAAGGCGATGCGTATTGGCTACAAATTAGTGAAGATGTACTCGACCCGCCCTTTGGGACCGCTTGGATCTGGTGGGCCTTTGCCGCCTGTCTTGCTAGTTTGTGTGGGGCGACCCTCTTGACACGACACGTGATTCAGCCCTTGGCTCAACTCTCGCATTTTGCCACCCAGATTGGGCAAGGGAAAAACCCGGATCCGTTGCCCGAGAACGCCTCCACGGCCGAAATTTCTGCGGTGAACATCTCCTTTAACCGCATGGTACAAGACTTGCGTCGTATGGAAGCGGACCGTGAGTTGCTCCTAGCTGGGGTGAGTCATGACTTGCGTACTCCCATTACGCGCTTACGCCTTGAAGTGGAGTTGGCGAATTTGTCGGACGACTCCCGTAACGCGATGGTCAGTGACTTGGAGCAGATGGAAAACATCGTGAACCAGTTCTTAGCCTACGCACGCCATAGTCAAGAAAAGCAAACGCTCTTAGACTTTGGGTCGATCGTGGAAGAAGCGATCGACAACGCCCGCATTAAGAGTGACAGCTCGATTGAACTCACGACCCAAATTGAAGACGGGTTGACCGTCCTTGCGCACCCCTTGGAAGTCTCACGTGCGGTACAAAACCTCTTTACCAATGCCCAGCGCTATGGGCGTAGTGAAGATGGAATGTTGCGCTTACATGTGGAACTCAAAAAGATCGACGGCGGTAAGACCGCGGAATTAAGTGTCTCGGACGAAGGTCGAGGGTTACCCGAAGAAGAACGCGAACGCGTGATGCGTCCCTTTGAACGTGGCGAAAGTGCACGCAGTGGCGTGACGGGGACGGGCTTAGGCCTGGCGATCGTGGATCGTATTGTTCGCCGCTCGGGCGGCACCGTCGTACTCGATACCTACGGCTCGCACGGTTTGAAAGTGATTATTCGCTTCCCGGTGACCTCGGAACAAACCTTAAAGGCGCAAGAACAAAAAGAGAAAAAAGAAGAAGAAAAAGCCGAAAAGAAACGCCTAAAAGAGGCCCAGAAGGAAGCCAAAAAGCAGTCCCAAACGGCTGCGAACGAGGCAAGCCCTAGCGACGAGAGTTAACCGTCCTCACCCAAAGCCCGAACGCACACACCGTTCGGGCTTTGTGCATTAGGCATCGAGGTGCAACGTCCCTAATACCCCTTCGAGGGTGAGTAGCATCACTTTTGCCTCGACTCCACAGCCAAAGCCCCCGAGCGCCCCATTAGCTCCCACGACCCGGTGGCACGGGGTCACCAACAAAATCGGGTTTCGGTTACAGGCCATGCCGACGGCTCGGGCCCCTTGCGGATTGCCTACCGCTTTGGCGATCTCCCCATAGGTACGCACTTCGCCCGGGGGAATCGCCCGTAAGGCGGCCCAGACACGACGCTGAAAGGGGGTACCCGCTTCGATCAAGGGTAGGCTTAGCCGCTCGAGCGCCTCACGATCCCCCGCGAAATACGAGACCAGCGCCTGCTCCAGCTGTTCAATCTGCGTACGCAGTACGCCGTCAGCGAGTTCAGAGACCCGTTGGGTCCCATCGAGCGACTCCCCTAAGGCTAAACCGTGAAGCCCTGCGTCACTGACCGTCGCGACCAAATCGCCTAGGGGGGAAGGCAAACGTACTCGTAGCATAGTGAACTCCATTAGGCGCTCTGTAAGAGCACCACCGCATGCGCCATCATCCCCAACTGGGCCCCGACATCGTCCAGTTTTTCATTGGTTTTTGCCTTGATGTTCACGCGGTCAATCGTAATACCCAACGTTTGTGCCACACTCTCACGAATGGCGGCATTGTAGGGAGCAAGTTTGGGACGTTCGGCGACCACCGTGGCATCGCAATTGACGATTTCCCAACCGTGTTCACGGGCGAGCGCCACGACCGCCTTGAGTAACTCCCGGCTGTCCGCCCCTTTCCAGCGCTCCTCCGTTGGCGGGAAATGTTGTCCAATATCCCCCAGCGCCGCGGCCCCTAACACGGCATCCGTGATGGCATGCAACAGTACGTCCGCGTCCGAATGCCCATCGAGCCCTTTCTCGTAGGGAATCGTCACCCCACCGATAATGAGGGGGCGCCCTTCGACTAAGCGGTGCGAGTCATAACCTTGGCCAACACGAATTCCGAGCATGGATTCTTCTCCTAATAAGTATTTTGCCAACGAGGCATCTGAGGGTTCCGTGACTTTGATGTTACTTGTGCGACACGGCACGATTTTGACCGTCAGTCCTAAGCGTTCCATGGCAGACGCCTCATCGGTCACGTCACTGAGGTCTCCCGAGAGCGCCAAACTGAGGTTGCGCACCCGGAACATTTGTGGCGTTGCCGCACGCCAAACCGTTTTTCTATCCACGGTTTCCACAATACGACGGGTCTCATCGACACGCTTTAACGTATCAACCGCCGGCATCGCCAAGATCCCGCCCGCCACCGACATATCTTGCGTCACCGAGTCGATCAAGTGTGCCACCTCTGAGGCTTTCACACAGGGGCGTGCCGCATCATGCACAAGGACCCAATCGGTAGGACCAAATCCAGACCGTAAGAGACCGTTTCGCACGGACTCCGCACGAGTGTCCCCTCCGCACTTGATCACACGACATTGCGGGGGGAGCAACGGGGTAATGTCATCGATATACGGGTCCGTGGGGCTTACCACGATCACGATGTCACTCATGCGACTCACGGAAGCGAGTGCTCGGGCGGTATGTACCACGATCGGTACCCCCGCAATGCGTAAATACTGTTTCGGGAATCCGAGTCCCATTCGCGACCCGATGCCTGCCGCACAAATTAATCCCACAATATTGGAGGATTCCAACATAACTAAACCGACTCCCACGTTGAGCGACTGAGGACAAAAACGAGTGGATAAGCAAAGCGGTTGTGCTCTCCTTACCCGGTTCCTTCATTGTACTGTGCCCACTGTGGACTCGACACACTTTCGCTTCGTGAAGCGCACGACGTGGGCAGAAGTCCTCTCCTCGAAGGGTATAGACCGTTTTAGAAATATTTAGTCACATTTTTGAAAGATTAATCCGCGCGGATGAAAAAGAGGCTTTTTGCACAAAAATTAACACTAATAAATCCATAAAATCACGATTAATTAAGAGATATAACCAAATTTCCTGTCCATCATCTTAACAGACTAATCCGTCTATCACATAGGGTTTACCCTTAGATTTCCCATCTTTTTTCACGGGTTGAGAACCGCAGAATACGCAAAGTCGAGGACAGGTCTCGCTGTCCGCTTTGTTGTTTTTTCCTCCTCAACCAAAAAGGAATTACCAAAATGAATTTTCGCCCTGCCCTGATGGCCGTTGTTGTGAGTTCGGCTTTTGCTGCGCTTCAAGCTCAAGCTGGTGGCTTCCAGCTCACTGAACAATCTGCTCTCGGTCTCGGTCGCTCCTACGCTGGTGTTGGCGTTGATGGTGCAGATGTGTCTGGCGCTTACTACAACCCCGCGACGATGACCTTGCATTCGGGTACCACCGTCCAGGCTGGCGTCATTGGGGTGGACTTGAACCTTGAATACGAAGGGGAAAATGGCCATACGGAAAACGGTCGTGAAAAGGCCTCTCCCGTTCCGCACCTCTTTGTTGTGCATCAGTTCAATGATCAGATTTATGCCGGTCTTTCGATCACGACGCCTTTTGGTATGCAGACGAGCTACGGTTCGAACTGGGACTTGAACCACCGTGGTTACTACTCCAAGATCATGACCGTGGATATCAACCCGAGCGTCGCATGGAAGATTAATGAAAAGTTCTCGGTCGGTGCTGGCATTTCCTACCAGTACGTGGACGCCACGTTGAAGACACGCAAAAACGGTGGCGCTTTAGGCCCGTTGGATGCTGAATTTAACGCCGATAGCGGTGAATGGGGCTGGAACATTGGTGCGATGTGGACGCCCGTGGACAATGTCCGTGTTGGCCTGTCGTATCGCTCCGAAATCGAACACACCGCCAAGGGTGACTTAGAACTCTCCTCCGCGGCTCCGATCGCGGCCTTAGCTTCTCAAGTCAACCAAGGCTTGGCGATGTTAGGGATGAATAGCGTCGCGGGTGAAGCCGTTGTGTCCGCTCCGGCTTGGGCGATGTTGAATGTGGCTTGGGATGTGAACCCGCAGTGGAGCGTCTACGGGACGTTGCGCTGGACCGACTGGTCGAGCTTCAGTGAATTGAGCATCAAGACGGCTAAGGGTACCGGCACCAGCATCGATAACCGTTGGAAGGATACCTACTTTGGTTCCGTTGGCTTTGACTACCGCTTCAACCCGACCTGGACGTTCCGCGCCGGTATCGGTTTAGAAACGAGCCCGATCAAGTACGCCGATACGCGCACCGGTGTGATTCCGGATGCGAAGCGCTTGTGGTTGAGCTTGGGTGGTACGTACCACGCGACCGAACGCTTCACGATCGACTTTGGCGCTGCCCACTTGCACGGCATTGGCGAACGCGACATGTATGACGAAGTCGGTGGCGAAAAGGTGGGTAAGTTCAAGCGCTTGGACGCCTTCCTCTTAGGCGCTCAGATGCAATACCGCTTCTAAGCTAATCCGTTTTTAACGCCGAAAGCCGTCCTTCCCTTCTCTCACTTGGGGTTGGACGGCTTTTTCACACCCATCCCTCACCCTCATCCGTTTACTCTAATCCACTAGTTTTACACCCAAGCCTGTGCTAAGGTGAGCCCTTTCGTATAAAACGGGCCCCCAGAGGTTAGGGTGATTACTACACGTCCCCACGGGACACCCTCATTACCAATATCCCCTTTCTCGACACCAGTTTGTCCCTCCACGGATAGCCCAGAACATTAAACCCTATCCCTTAAAAGGCTTAACACCGTGCAACAGTTTGCTTTGAAATCGGTCTCCCTGGCCGTTTTGTTTGCGTCCTCGACGAGCGTTGCGCTCGCCGGTGGCTTCCAATTAACGGAACAATCCTCCTTGGCCTTAGGCCGCTCCTACGCGGGTATGGGCGTGGACGGTACCGATTTATCGGGCACCTTCTACAATCCCGCTTCGATGACCCTTCATTCTGGCCTTCAGATTCAGGCTGGTGGTGTGGGCGTTGGCTTAAACCTTCCCTATAAGAGCGATACGGACGCTTCGCGCGACGAGAATGGTCGTAAAAAGCCCGAATTCGTGCCGTTCCTTTATGTGACGAAACAGCTCACGGACCGTCTCTGGACGGGGTTAAGTTTCACCGTTCCGTTTGGCTTATCGACCGAATATGATGCCCATTGGGATCAGGCTGACCGTGGCTATCGTGCCTCGATCAAGGTGGTGGATTTAAACCCGAACCTCGCCTTTAAAGTGACCGATACGTTCAGTATTGGCGGCGGTGTGAGCTTGCAGTACGTGAAGGCCAAATTAGGCTTTACGGTCGCGGGGGCCGACTTTGACGCGCAGCAAGAAAACTTCGCTTGGGGTTGGAACATTGGCGCCATGTGGTCGCCCTTAGAAAACGTGCGTGTGGGCTTATCCTACCGCTCGGCCGTCACGCATAAGACGGACGGTGACTTAAAGGTGATGGGTAAGACGTACGATTCCTACATCACGATGGACGCTCCGAGCTACTTCATCCTCTCGGCCGCCTGGGACATCAATCCCACATGGAGCGTGTACGCCTCCGCGCGTAAGACGGATTGGTCGAGCTTTACGGACTTGACGTTGGATTCTCCGGTGGTGCGCTCCTTACAGCAGGTGGCGTACATGCGCATGGGAGGCAATCTCGCCACGATGCCTAACTTCAGCACCTCCCGCTCGATTAAGACCGAATGGCGTGATACCTACCTCTACACGGTGGGTGCGGACTACCGCTTAAATCCGACGTGGACGTTGCGTGCCGGTTTTGGTTACGAGCGCTCCCCGATCGCGCAACCTGAATTGCGTTCGGGCACGATTCCTGATGCGGACCGTTGGTGGTTCTCCGTCGGTGCCTCGTACCACTTCTCCGAAGCCTTCCAGGCCGACTTTGGTTTAGCGCACTTGCACGGTGTGCATGAACGTGGCATCTACAACGATCAGGGTAAGAAGATCGGCGAATTTGAACGCTTAGACGCTTACCTCTTCGGTTTGCAGGCTCAGTACCGCTTCTAACGCGTTACGTAGCACAACCTTCAAGGGTCTTGCCAGATAAGGGGCAAGACCCTTTTTCTTAGGACACATCAGGGTACGCCCGTCCACCGTGGCAGACAAAAAGAAAGGGCACAGACCAAAAATCGAGTCCATGCCCTACGAGTCTTGGCGTGAGTCTTCTCACGCCACACTCAACGAATTAGTATTCGAGCAAAGCGGGAAGCGTCTTCGCTTCAGCCACAAACTTCTGAATTTCCTTCAAAGCGGGAACGCGGTTCACCAGGTTGTACTTGGCGTTCACTTCTTCGATCTTCTTGTGGAGGTTTTCCGGAACACGATGAGCGAGTTCCTTAACCGTATCCACACCCGCCTTTTCCAAGAGTTCAGCAAACTGAGGGCCGACACCCTTGATGCGATAGAGGTCGCAATGGTTCGCCCACTTCAAAATGAGCTTTTCAGAAATATCGCATTTCTGAGCCAACGCTTTACGCTGGGCGGGCTTGAGGCAAGCCTGCAACAAATCGGCGTCCGTCTTGATGCCGGCAGCATTCAATTTCTGAGCGTAGCTTTCACCAACGCCTTCGATAGCAACAACTTTATAACTCATGCTTGAAATTCCTTAAAAAGATGAATACAAAAGCCAAGTAAACTAAGATCGTCTTCTCTGTTCTGAAACACTCTGGAGAGAGGCGTTTCGGGTGAAAACAATTTCCTTAGATCATAATCTGAGTATAACAACGTAATACTCGCTTGTTAATGCCTACATTAGGACTAGATAGAAAGATTTTATTTCTGGTGTTTTTATTTTATTCAATGCGTTTCAATGCTAATTGAGTGTAATACCACTTTCAAACTAAGGGTAAATACTTGGTGTAGCGGTGCGTCACGGTTACAATAAGGGCGTTTGCTAACTTTGCACTGATTCGATCGATACCACTATGACGCCACCCTCCTCTTTGATTGGCTCTCTTTTTTCCGATGACCTCTTTCGCACCAAAGCCGGAGAGCACCGTACGCTCACGCTCAAAAGCCCAGCGCCCGATGCTCTCGGTGTGTTGCAAATGGCTTACCAAACGCGCGAAAAAGGGGAGAAGTTACTCGTTATCTGTGCTGACTCGATTGATGTCATTCGACTCTCTCAAGAAATCCCGTGGTTTGACCCGACAGTAAAAGTGGTGACGCTACCCGACTGGGAAACGCTCCCCTACGATGTGCTCTCACCACAGGAAACCATCATCTCGGAGCGCTTAGAGACGCTCTATCGGTTAACGGCCTCCCAAGGGGAATCGGTTGACATTGTGATTTGCTCTGCACTCACTGCCGCGCAACGCTTAGCGCCCGTTGAATTTGTGGTGGGCAATACGTTCTTTTTCTCCGTGGGGGAACGACTCAAAATTGACGAATTACGTGAAGACTTGGTGCGTGCGGGGTACGCCAACGTGCAACAGGTCTTAGCCGCGGGGGAATTTTCGGTCCGTGGGGGACTCATTGACGTCTTCCCGATGGGCTCCGATAAACCCTTCCGTATTGACCTTTTTGACGATGAAATTGACTCCATCCGTTGGTTTGACATTGAAACCCAGCGTTCGATGGAAGCCGTTGAACGCATTCGCTTACTCCCTGGGCACGAATTCCCAGTGACGGAAAATGCCCTCGTGGACTTTAAGCAGCGCTGGCGTGCCCGCTTTGCCGGCGACCCATTGAAGTCGCTCATTTATAGTGACATCCATAATGGGGTGCTCCCGGCGGGGATTGAATACTATTTACCGCTCTTTTTTGAAACGACGGCGACTCTGGCGGACTATTTACGCGAGGGTACGAAAGTCGTTACCTTTGGGGACGTACAAGCGACGTTGACCGCGTTTATGAAAGATACGCAGTCGCGCTACTCCATGCTCGTGGGCGACAAAGCACGTCCACCGCTGCCACCTACCGACCTGTGGCTCGATGCCGAAGGCTTCTTTGTGAGTTTGGCCAAATTTGCCCGCTTCTCCTTTAAGGTGGACCCCGAAGAAGCCCTTCAGAGCCGTAACACCTTAAAAGCGGTCACGGTCGATCGTAAGAGTCAAAATCCGCTCGCCAAACTCTTGGTCTTTACCGATACGGCGAAATTTGCCAAAAAGCGCACGTTGATTGTGGCGAGCAGCATGGGCCGTATGACGACCATGGGAGAACTTTTCCGCTCCAATGGGCTGACGTACCGAGACTACGCCACGTGGGAAGACTTTTTACTCGATGACGCCCCCGTGGGGCTCGTGGTGGGTCCCCTCTTTCAAGGGGCGGAATTAACCCATCCCAAGGTAGCGATTCTCACCGAAAGTGAACTCTATTCCTCGAGCCCGCGACGCGCCCGTGTACGCGCGCAACGCTTAAACGCGAATAACCTCGAAATGCTCGTGCGCGACGTTTCGGAATTGAAAGTAGGCGACCCGGTCGTTCATTTGGAGCATGGGATTGGTCGCTACCGTGGGTTGGAATTTATCGATACCCCCGACGGACAGGCGGAATTTTTAGTGATTGACTACAAAAATGACGCCCGACTCTTCGTGCCGATTGCGAACTTACACCTCATTTCGCGCTACTCGGGTAGCGACGTGGAAAACGCCCCCTTACACACGTTGGGACGTGGTGACTGGGAAAAAGCTCGTCGTAAGGCGAGCGAACAAGTGCGTGACACGGCGGCCGAACTCTTACACCTTTACGCGCTACGTGAAGCCCGTCAAGGCTTCCAATTTAAGATTGATCCGGCCGAATACGATGCGTTCCGTGAAGGCTTTGCCTTTGAGGAAACCCCCGATCAATCGAGCGCCATTAATGCCGTCATTAACGACATGACGAGTGGCAAACCGATGGACCGATTGGTCTGCGGGGACGTGGGTTTTGGGAAAACCGAAGTCGCGTTGCGCGCTGCGTTTGTCGCGGTCACCTCGGGTAAACAAGTCGCGATTTTGTGCCCCACGACACTGCTGGCTGAACAGCACGCACAAACCTTTAAAGATCGCTTTAGCGCTTGGCCCGTTAAAGTCGCTGAACTCTCGCGCTTTAACACGACCAAAGAAACCGCCCGAACGATTGAGGGCATCGCCGAAGGCACGGTCGACATTGTGATCGGGACGCATAAACTCTTAACCGACAAAGTGCACTTCGCGAATTTAGGGCTGGTTGTCATTGACGAAGAGCACCGCTTTGGCGTGCGCCAAAAAGAAGTACTGAAAAAACTGCGTGCCGAGGTGGACGTGTTAACGCTCACGGCAACACCGATTCCGCGCACCCTCTCGATGAGTCTGGAAGGAATCCGTGACTTCTCCGTGATTGCCACGGCCCCCGAACGACGCCTTGCGGTGAAAACCTTCGTGCAGTCCGAATCGGACGGCATCATGCGTGAAGCCATCATTCGTGAGTTAAAGCGTGGTGGGCAGGTCTACTTCTTACATAACGAAGTCGAAACCATCGAAAACCGCCGCGAAGCGCTCGAAAAACTCATCCCCGAAGCCCGTATTGCGGTGGCACACGGTCAGATGAGTGAACGCGAATTGGAGCACGTCATGCGTGACTTCTACCAGCAGCGCTTTAACCTCTTACTCTGTACGACGATTATTGAAACCGGGATTGACGTGCCGACCGCCAACACGATCATCATCGAGCGTGCGGACAAACTGGGGCTCGCACAGTTACACCAATTGCGTGGTCGTGTGGGCCGAAGCCACCACCAAGCCTATGCTTACCTCTTGGTACCGCCTTCGGGTGCGACCACAAAGCAAGCCCAAAAACGCTTGGAAGCGATTCAGTCCTTAGAAGAACTCGGTAGTGGCTTTTACTTGGCCATGCATGACTTGGAAATCCGTGGTGCTGGGGCCGTTCTGGGTGAAGCCCAATCGGGCGAAATTACCGAAGTCGGGTTTGATCTCTATAACCGCATGTTGATGAATGCGGTGCGTGCGTTAAAGCGTGGGGAAACACCCGACTTTGAAAGCCCCTTAGTGGCCACGACCGAAATCAATCTGCATGCGCCTGCGCTTTTACCACAGGACTACATTGCGGACGTGTCGCAACGCCTGGGGTTTTATAAAGAACTCTCGAGTGCCACGACGCTCGATGAGCTCACGCAGGTCACCGAAGCCCTCGCCGACCGGTATGGGAAGTTACCGAGTGCGGCCGAGCGACTCATTCAGACGCATAAATTGCGCCTGAAATGCGAGGCCGTGGGGATTCGTAAGATTGATAGTGCCGAAAGTGCGACCGTCATTACCTTTACGGCAAAACCCAACTTGGAGCCGATGCAATTGATTCGCTTCTTGCAGAGTCGTCGTGATGCGAAGATGATGGGGCCCGAAAAATTACGTATTACGGCCGCGGCCGACACCCCCGATAAGCGCTTAACGCTCATTCAAAACGTGATTGCCGAGTTGCAAAAGCCACTCTAAACAGAGCCCCAAAAAAACGAGCGTCCACCTTCCACAGGGAACGCTCGTTTTTTCTGGCAATTGGTTTACCATTAATTGGGTTTAAAACCTTTTAAGGCTGCCGCAAACGGGTTGGGACGGGCAACCTCTTCCTCTTCGGTCTCGTCGTAGTCGAGCTCACAATCCTCGTGGGTCGCCACAGCGGGGAGCGTCAGAAGCGTTTCTTCTTGGACCCAATCGTTCACGCTAAAGTTTTTGCTCCCGACGATCACGTCTTCGGACTCTTCGTCCTCATCGATCGGCATCGCGTCGGCTTCCGCCTCGGACTTCACTAAGAGAAAACGCACTTCGTTTTCAAAGGGAACCGACACGGGGTGGTTGCAACGGGCGCACGTCAACTGTGCCTCCCCTTCAATGCGAAGCAGTACCGCTGGGTACTCACGATTTTTTCCTAATCCCGTGGCGACATAGGTGACGCCGCCATTCGTTAACCCCAAGACGCTCGAAGCCAATTCGGCCATATCCTCGAGGCTCACTACGCCTTCGAGGGTCCCTTTACTACGCGCTAATTCAAATAAATCCACCGTCAACACTGCCATAGCGACTATCCTTCAATCTTGCTATAGTTCACTCAACGCATTTTTTGCTTAGTGAGCGTTGTGAACGAGTCCATCTCGTTCCTTGAATTGTCTTAAGTCTACCTGTTTTTGAGAGCGAATTTATTCATGCCTTCGTTAATCCTTGCTTCGAGCTCACGTTATCGTCGTGAATTATTGGATCGTCTTCAGGTCCCCTATACCTGTGAAAGTCCCGATGTGGATGAGTCGGACTTGCCGGGCGAAACGCCCAAAGCCGCCGCCCTGCGTCTTGCGGAACTCAAAGCTCGCACCGTGGCCCAAAAGCATCCGGGCGCCGTGGTGATTGGTTCTGACCAAGTGGCGGACTTAATGGGGGTGCGCCTTGGAAAACCCCATACCCGTGAACGCGCCATCGAACAGTTGCTCGCCATGCAAGGCAACACCGTGGTCTTTACGACCGCCCTGTGTGTGATTGATGCGAACGGTCAAGCGCATACGATCGAATCCAACACGACGGTGAAGTTACGCACCCTCTCGCGTGCAACGATTGAAGCCTATGTGGACCGTGAAGAGCCCTACGATTGCGCTGGGTCTGCCAAGATCGAACGCTTAGGGATTGCGCTCATGGAAAGCGTCACCTCGGACGATCCCACCTCGCTCATTGGCTTACCGCTGATGAAACTCACCACCCTCTTGGCCAAAGCGGGCGTGGAAGTTCTTCCCAACATTCGGTAAGGCATAAACGCGACAAAGGAGTGAACGGATATGACGATGGGCACGCTTTACTTATTGCCGACGGTAATTGCTGAGACCCCCTTGGCTGACACGCTTCCCACCGGGGTCTTAGAGCGTGCCCGTCATATTCAGCGCTTTTATGTCGAAGCCGCCAAAACGGCTCGGCACTACTTAAAAGCGATCGGACATCCGACGCCCATTGCTCAACTCACGATTGAAGAAATTGGGCACGATCCCGATCCAGCCTTACTGGATGCGTGGCTCGCTCCGCTCTTAAAGGGCGAAGACGCGGCCATCGTGAGCGAATCGGGGTGCCCGGGGATTGCGGACCCGGGTGCACAGCTCGTGCAACGCGCCCATGAATTAGGGATTCGCGTCGTACCGTGGGTCGGTCCCTCGTCGATCCTGCTTACCTTGATGGCGAGCGGGCTCGATGGACAACGGTTCCGCTTTGTGGGCTACTTACCGATCCAAGACGATGAACGCTTAGAAGCACTTCGTGCCCTCGAAAGTCGAAGTGCCCAGAGTGAAACGCAAGTCTTTATCGAAACGCCCTATCGCAATCAGCCGCTCTTTGGGTTTATGCTCGAGCACCTCAGTCCCGATACACGACTCTGTGTCGCAGCCGACATTACGGGGCCCAACGAATCCATCCGTACGATGCGCATCGATCGGTGGCGCTCGTGGGTGGCGGCGAACCCTGACTTTGCGTTAGCCAAAGTGCCGACCGTGTTTGCCCTCTTAGCGGCGCCACGCGGTCGCGCCCCACGCTATGCGCCTCGGGATGCGCTCGCAAAAGGCGAAAAGCGAACGGGTGAAAAACGTCCATCAAACACTCCCCATGCCAAACGGGCGCCTCATCGCACGAAAGGTCCGTCTACAAAAGGCACTCGTCGCTCATAGGACCACTGTACGAGAGGAAGCAGGGTACCCAGCAACGCCTGTGGTTGTGCTCATCCCTTGGGCTATATGGCCGGGAAATACATTACGGGCTACAAGGAAGCCTAACGCGCTTATCCTCTTAACACATCTCCTTGAGTGTTAAGTCCCCACCCCGCCTTCTTGTCTCCAGAGGGCGGGGTTTTTCGTGTGAAGCGTGACAAAAAAAGGAAGGAGCAGACTTATACCAGGGCGAGAAGCGCACCCAGCACCATGGCGCAGAGAATTCCCAAAAGCCAATAGCTACCGCGTGTGGAGTGCTTATAGAGCCACTGCAACAGGAGCACGTCGCCTAAGAGAATAAAGAGCCACAGGAAAAAGAGCGCAATACCGAGCCCTAAATCAATCGTCTGTTCCCATAAGACAACAACCCAGAGAACCTGGAGAACCAGCGGGGTCAAAAACACCGTCAGCACGCACCACATGGCAGCGCTAACCACGAGCCATGTCGATGGTTTTGAGGCAGTTCGTTTCAAAATCATGTTGCAAGGCCTCCGATGATGGCGTAGACGAGAGAGAAGATTACGACTCAAAAGAGGATCAGATAGAGATTTTATCAAAACCCAATAGAGCCTTTCTTTATTTTTGATCGGGATTTCTCTTCCTATACTTTTTGGTTAATCCCTTAGAATCATTTTGAACATACCCACTAGAAGCTTTGAGCAAAGGGTTTTTAGCTAGTCCGCAATAAATAGGATAAAGTTGGACATTGAGCATCATACCTCATCACATTAGGAGGCATTATGCACCAACAAAATCTCTTATCGGTCGGTCAAGTGGCTCAACTGCTGGGAGTTTGCACAAAAACCATACGGCGTTGGTGCAAATCAGGAAAACTGCGAGAAACCTTACGCACCGTTGGTGGGCATCGCCGTTTCAGTCTCTCTGCTCTCGAACGATTTCTACCTAAGAGTACCGATCAGCGTAAGGTAGTGGGATACGCCCGTGTTTCAAGCCACGATCAAAAAAGCGACTTAGTCACACAAATCGAACGACTTCGAAATTTAGGCTGTGACGAAGTACTCTCAGACTTAGGGTCAGGCCTTAACTGCAAGAAACCTGGGCTGAAAAAACTACTGAGCAAAATTTTCCATCAAGAAATCAAAACATTAGTGCTGTTACATCACGATCGTTTATTGCGTTTTGGCACGGAATTGGTGTACTGGTTATGTCGTAAAACGTGAACGGATGTGTGGGTCGTCGAACAGCGAGAGGATACGCCGTTTGAGGAAGAACTCGTCAAAGATGTGCTCACGCTGATGACCGTATTTTGTGCTCGGCTCTACGGCAAGCGTTCTCGACGTAAGGGTTTATCCTCATAGATAAGTGAATTTTGTAGGAGTAGTCTAACCTCATTCAGTTTTTACTTTTCACTTATCATGGAATCTACATTTGGAGTTACGGTCAATCGAAAGATCATGGAAGTATCGGATGATGACTTTCTTTTGATCAAGCGTATGATTGGTACGTACTGCCAAGTCATCGATAGATTTCTTGAAGCCCTGAAAAGTGAAGAATTGCGTTGCTACGCAGCCAAGAAACCTTATGCGCTTAGGAATGAGCTCGTCTCTTTTTTGAAAGAGCGCAAAAAGGATCCCGACAACTTCCCTGCTGTGCTCCGACAACTCCACGAGGAGCACCGTCACGTCTTAGCCCAGTTACTCGCTTACATCTCGACCATCCCTTTGCAAGCTCGCCACTGGAAATTGGCGCTCGAAGAAGCCAACGTGACTGTGGCCGGCTATTGGGCGCGGGTGGCTATGCTTGCCAAAAAACGCATTAAGCATTCGCCGTGGTACGCAAAAATAACTGACCGGGAAAAGGGCTATGTCATGTGGCTCTTGGAACCGTCGTCTCCGCAATTTTTTGAGGTTTTGTCAGGACGCACTCCCCGGACGTCGTTTAACAATCTTATGAAGCATGGCTTTGATGCCAAAATGATCGATTGGATTGTGAGCACGTTCCCGGTGGCAGAGTTTGTGAAGTCCTTGCCCCCTCAGCCGAAACCAGTTATCCCTGAGTCGAGCATTCAAACGCCGACAGATGATGAGTCAAAGAAATTAGAGCTTAGTCAAAATCAGCTGGTGCAAAAGGTAGCGAAGGCGCTCAAGAGGGTTCGTCATCACGAAAGTTTTCCTAAAGTCAAAAAAGTGAATCGTATCGATTTCGATTGCGAGTGCTGGACTTGGGATACTGAATTCATTCGGGTCGACAACGAACAAAAATTAGTCCAGTATGTCGAGTTGATGACGGATCAGCCTCGGAAGCGGTTGCACCTGAGATTGAAAGGCAATGGTGCCCTAAGAGGAACATTACAGCTACAAATTGACCGATACGGTCAATTGGTTCTCCGTGTTTTCGTCCCTTCACAAGAAGGAAAACTGAGAGAGGCTGGGGATATCTTGAGTCTGGACGCAGGGGCCAAGGCGATGGTTCATGACCAATATGGAAACCATTACGGTGAAGAAATTCATTTGGTCACTCAAAAGCATCTCAACCGCCAAAACATACGTCAGGCGGGACGCAATCGTTGTTTCGCTAGAAAACGTGTGTATGAAAAACGGGGTACCAAGGCCTCTATAAAGAAAGCCCAGCGTATTAAAGAGAATAATTTGGGGCGAAAACGATTTAACAAAGAAGAGTTTCGTTGGAAAGAGACCTGTAAGTGCTTGATTAATCGCGTGTTGAATAAACTCTTAAAGCCTTATATTGTTCACGATGACGGTACCGTTGAGGGTGTCCAGGAGTTAGTTATTGAACACCTTGGAAAAATGAGGTTCAACGGTAAAAAGAAATTTAGCAAGAAATGGAGACAGTTGATCACATCGGGTTGGTTACGACATTACATTCATGAGCGAATCGTATTTAAGTGTAAGAAATACGGTATTAAGTTAACTGAGGTTAATCCAGCGTGTACATCAGTGCGCTGCTCCGTATGCGGGTGTGTCAATAACACTACTCGCGACGGGGACAAGTTTACATGCCACAACTGCGGTCACACTGAACATGCGGATACAAATGCGGCTAAGAACATCTTGGCCCGCAAAAACTGGGAAGAAGAAACTTTATGTCTTCCTCCTAGAAGAGTGCGAGAGAAGCTAGAGGAGGAGTTTAAAAAAGCTTCAGGCGCACAACTTCAGAAGCAGACGTAGACTACTTCTCGGTCTTATCTGCGGTCTGAAGGCGTAGAGTTAGAAAGTCGAAAGACCTACCGTTACTACGCCGCTTTAGTCTGACTTGCTTTAAGGGATCTGATGATTAAAGGTTCCATCAGGCAAAGTGTTAAACAAGTTCAGCTGTTCAAACGAGGGCTTTGTCCAAGTTTGGATAGATTTGAATAAACGGTGGGCGTATTCGGAGTTAGGGAGCCCACCTTACCTTAACGCGGTGCCTTCATGTTCCAGGGACCCGTATCGTGACAGGTTTCACACGTCACGGTACTGGGTTTATGTTCTTTGTGGCAGTTGACGCACTGATCGGTGTTACCAAAATGGAAGTTTTGGTGCGGATTCACTTCGACCGTACTCGTGGTCACTTCACCAGTCTTCGGATCTTTAAAGGTGGCGGCGAAGTTAAATTTTTCACCGGCTTTAATGATCGCTTCTTCGTTGTGACAGCTCAAGCAGGTCTTACGATCGGGCGGGGTCATTCCTGTGCTACCTTTCGTTGTCTGGTGACAACTCGTACAGGTCAGTCCCTTGTGCTTGGTCGTCATCGCAGGGCTCGCCCACGCGTTACTCAGAGCCAAAGCACCCAAGGCAAGCAGTAATGTCAGGGTATTCTTTTTCATAATCGGTTCTCCTAAGGGGCGGTTAGGCAAGAGGACGCTTGGGTAACTTGGCAGCGTTTTGGGCTGCTAACATCCCCGTGACGACACAGTCAGGCATGGAGCAGGCGGTAAGACGTTCCGCTCCATGAATCCCGCCAGCGGCTTCCCAACCACATAGAGACCCACCATCGGTTGCGTGTCTTTGAGTGACAAGGCACGCGCTTCAATGTCCGTGGTGATCCCACCGGGGCAGTAGTCCCAACGCGGGCTCATCAAGGCGCCGTAGTAGGGGCCCGTATCGGAGAGCGGCTCCACGGCACGCCCATCGCTCGTGAGCGGCTTATTGAATTCTTCATCCTTGCCGTTTTGAATCATGGCGTTGTAGCGCTTGATGGTTTCTTTGAGCGCATCGGGGTTGGTCCCGTAGAATTTCGCGACTTCGTCGAGCGTGTCAAATTTCATCATCGTTCCGTTACGACCATTGAGGCCCGCTAAACTACGGGCGACACGGGTCATGTTGTGGAATTTCGTAATGCCCTTTTCGTCCCAGATAATGAAGGGGAACTTGCCTTTGGTTTTGGCGAGCACCGCTAGCGAGGCGGCCGAAATCGGATTACGTCCTAAGGCTTCGCTCGCATAGCGTTTGCCCGTCGCGGGATTAATCGCTACGCCCCAAATCAAGTCTTCGGTCGGCAGCGCAAAGCTAAAGCGATAGAGCGAGAGTTGCACCGGACGTGCCCCCGCACGAATCATGCTCTTTAAGGCTCCCGAGGTGGCCCCGACGGAGGCGCTGTTGGCCGTATGCTCTAAGAAGGGAACTTCATAGCGCATAAATTCTTTGTCACGGGCATACCCACCCGTGGCCATGATGACGGCCTGACTGGCCCCAAAGCGCACGGGCGTACCGGAACGGTTATCACGGTCGTCCGAGGCAAGCGCTTGGTCAAAGAGGTAGTCCTTGCGTGCTGCCACACCGATGATTTCCCCTTTGTCGTTTGTGAGTAACTCATCGAGTTTGGTGGCGGTCATCACCGTGAGGTTGGGATACTTTTCGTAGTTGGACCAGATGCTACGCAAAATGCCCGCACCGCCCCCTTCGGCAATCAAGCAACGTTTTTGAGAGTGTCCACCCAATTTCAATAAGGCTTTCCATTTCACGCCTGCATCGAGCAAAATCTTTTGCGCTTGAGCGGTATGGCGGGCAATGTTTAAGGCACGCTCGATGTCATTTAAGTTTGCAGCTACCTTGCTCATGTCGGCAACCATCGCTTCTGGGGTATCTTCGATACCTTCGGCTTTCTGAGCTTCACTGCCTACACAGGCAAAATCGAGGCCGCTAAAGCGTGAGGTACCCCCTAAGCGGTTGAGTTTTTCGATCAAGAGTGTTTTGGCGCCACTTTGTGCGGCCACGAGCGCGGCCATGGAGCCACTAACGCCGGAGCCTACGATGATGATGTCGTAGAGGGCGTCAAATTTCGGGGTAGCTTTGTTGGGAGCCGCAAGAGCGGAGCTACTGGCTAAACCCACACCCACGCTGACACTACCAGCGAGTGTGGATTGGAGGAATTGGCGACGTGAGGTCTGCGTCATAGATGCTCTCCAAAAAAGTGAGTGGATTAAGTAAATCTTAAGACGGAAACCTTTCAAAATCGTTGCGTGAGGGGGTGAGATTATTGCATAAAGATTGCATCAAAAAGATTGTATTTTAAACGTCACCATAATCGATGTCGTACTCACTCAGATCGCCTAGCATGTAGCCCACATTCGTGTAGGAAGACAGAATTTTGGGGTTAGCACCGGCGAGTGAGAGTTTTTTGCGGATGCGTGCCATGGCGACGCGCAAGTGACTAATATCCGCGCCTTCATCACTCATCCAACCGATCTGTAATAAGCGTTCGTAGGCCACAATCTGGCCACGATGCTTAAAAAGTAGCGCGAGCAAATCAAACTCGCGTTTCGTCAACGTGAGTCGTTCGTTGTGCCAAAAGGCACTCGACTGTGGTGGAATCAAGGAAAGAGGACCGTTTTGGAGCCGTTCGGCAGGGGCGGCACTGTGACTGGTTTGCGTGCGTCGTAATAGCGCTCCGATACGCAGGATCAACTCATCCATGGAAAAGGGCTTAACCAGATAATCGTCGGCCCCGGCTTCAAACGTTTGACGCTTATCACTGATAAAGTCGCGGGCCGTGAGAATCATCACAGGAACGTCACTCATCGCCCGCAGTTGGCGTAGCGTATCGTGGCCATCGAGTCCCGGCATCATTAAGTCCAGTATGACTAAGTCGGGCTCCACGGTGCCGAGTCGAAAGAGTTCAATGGCCTGCTGGCCATCGTGCGCCAGGCAAACGTCAAACCCCGAGCGCTCGAGTTGCTCGGAGACAAGCCGACGGATGCGCGACTCATCATCGACAATCAGAATTAAGGGGCGGGTCGTCATGGGGTCTCTCCAGAGAGGGCATTCGAAAAGGAACGAGGTTGGGGTAAGGTTATTCTAAAGCAGGTTTGGCCCTCGTCTTCGGTTGCCACAATGTCGCCCTGATGGGCACGACAAATGGCGCGTGAAATCACTAAGCCTAGGCCCGTACCGCCGTTTATGCGGCGGGTACCGCGGTGAATCTGATAAAAGCGATCAAAAATACGTTCCCGCTCATGGGGTTCAATACCTAACCCGCGATCCAAGACATTGATGGTGAGCTGTTCACCCACCAAGTGAGCACGGATCGTGATCGTGGGTTCCGTGTGGGGACGCACATAGCGGCAGGCGTTCGTGATGAGATTCACAAAGAGTTCGAGCAACGCATGCGGGTCAGCCCAAATACACTCGGCCTCTTCGGGGATGTGTAAAGCGATGGCAAAGGTATATTTGGTTCGTACTTGACGAATCGCTCGCTTCAGAATGGGGGTGAGTTGGGTGAAAGTGGGATCGACCGCAAACGATCCTCCGTCAATTTTCACCACTTTGAGCCAATCCGACACAATGCGTTCCAGGTGATCGAGATCGTGCCGCATCGCGTCCGTCACACTCGCGGGCACACCCGCATTGTTAAGATTCTCTAACTCCAATTTGCTCGTGGTAATCGGGGTTTTGAGTTCGTGAGCGACAATGCCGATCAAATCGGCCTTCATTTGTTCCAAATTCGCTTTTTGAGTAATGTCCCGCACTAAGACCCGAGTTTGCAAATTATTCGTATAAAAAAATCATCATAACGACTGTGTCACAGTGATTATGACGATTTTCGCTAGTAACATTAGCCTCGTGTACAATCTTGGCTTTTTACCCTGCAATGTCCTCCATTTCTGCTCCCGCGGTTACTGCCTCTTCTATGCTACGGTATCGTTTTTTTAACAGATTCCCGAGTTCGGCTAACGTATATTCTTCCTCCTCAGGACATGTCAATCCAGCAGTGTCATGGAGCAATTTATTTAGTGTACTAAAGGGCGTTTGTAAATCAGGAGATATTCCTTCCAGTGCAGGAAAATAGAATGCCTCGTACTTAGGGAAATAAGCGACGTTTTGTCGACCTAGGATGTGAGCAATAACATCGGCGGATAGCTTTATCCCCGACATTTTTTGAGCCTCTCTTTGAATGAGCTGGGTCACTATCAGCGCCAAGATACAAAGCAAACAATGCGCCTCAATGTGCTCGGGTTTGCGAACATACATGGGGCGTAGGTCAAAGGTGTGTTTCATGGCACGGAAATTTGCCTCGATATTGACCAACTTCGAGTATATGTCCACTACCTCCAGCGGAGACATCGGAGTAATGACCCCCGTTGCTTCATCTACTGATTCAATATCTTTACTCACAACGATTCCATAGAGACCAGCAAATTTCTTGCGTTTTTCTACTTTTGCTTCGGATACGCCTTTAGCGATGGATTTGCCACTGACCGTGACAAGACTTGCCCAGCCAGAGCGAGAGCCTGACATTTCTCGCTTACTCCTGATGGCGTTGTTGGCAAGCTCAAGATCCTCTTCTAGCTCATGCAAATCTCGGCTGTGTCGATCCTTACTGAACGTGACGATCAATTTGCACTCGACAGGTTTTTGATTTCTTCCTTTTTTAGTGTATTGTAGTTCTTTATATTGGAATCCATCGTTAACCGATATCCAACCGTCGCTACTGAGCATTTGGTCTGTGAGTTCTTTGCCAAGCCCAGTAATCTTTTGTGCTGACAAAAAGTGATAACCAGCTTCTTCGATCAGCTGTAAATTCGCTCGGCTGTTTAATCCTCGATCCGTCACGATGATTGAATTCCGTGCGCCGTGGTTTTCCTTCACGGAGTGCACAGACTCTTGAATGGTCTCAAACTCTGAGGTGTTACCTGGGTATAGGAAAAAGTCAACGACCATCCCGTTACGGTCAATTGCTAAGGCCAGAGACACTTGTGGCATGTCGGAACGAAGTTGCTTGTTGAGACCACGCATGCGAAACGGTGCACGTAGACTTTTACGATAACTCTCAACCATTGCTTCACGTTCACTGTCGGACAGGTTTTCGTCATTAGCGAGGGAAGCGGCGTAGTGACTGACACGAATGTCGTTTTTTTCTTCGTCGCTGTATGGGGTTTCAAACCAAGTGTTAGTGACGTCGTAGTAAACGATACTTAAGGATCGAGGATCCTTATCGCGGAGTTGCTTCCCCACATAATTCATAATAGTTTGCTTGTTAGCACTGAGTACTGGAAGCAATCGATAGGTGTTTCGGAGTTGGTCATCGATTGGGTTGCCTAACCACTGGGAGCGTAACCGATACATCTCCAGCAAAGAAGACGGACAGCAGACACGGTTGGCGATTTGCATCAAAAGCAAATCGACGTAGTTAACCTCGGTTTGGGGGAATGCTTTTTTCAAAAGCCGTTTAACCCAAACTTCAAAATTAAAGTGTTTAATAAGAATTTGCCGAATGAGTAAGTGTCCGTACTGTGTTCCGTCAAGGAAAAACCAACCAGTTTTTGACGCAAAGTCCAACTTTTTTGGTTGGTTTTTTACGTTAACGCATCATATTCAATTCTCCTGATTTATTCTTAGCATCCTCGACACACAATCGTCCGTCGAGCAGGTTTCGTTTTCTTCTGTCACTTCGTCAGAGGGCGTTGCCCTCCGACACCTCCCACGTTCGCCGCCACGTGGCTCGGGATCAGGCTCCATGGTGCGACGCTATGCGTCGCACCTCTTCACCTGCTCCTCGAGCAGGAGGCTTCGAGCCTCATTCATCTTGTAAAGGGCTTTCACGGCATATCCTCGCCCCTTAGGACTTCGGTATTCCATGGTCCCTTGACAAGCTGCCTTCGGCTCTTTTCCCCACTTATTTCATCAATGAGTGCTTCAAACGATAACTGTCACCCACATGCTTGATGAGATAGGTGTGGTGAGCTAAACGGTCGATCATTGCCATAAGCAACCGTTCATCACTGAAAATTTTGTTCCACTCTGGAACAGGCATATTGGTCGTCAAAATTACACTTCTGCGTTCGTAGCAATCCGAAATGACATCAAACAACAGCCGTGTGCCAGCAATGTTAGTCGGCAGGTAGCCCCACTCATCAATGATCAGTAAGTCAAGTTGAGCTAATTTGCTTTTTAATTTACTTAGCTCACCTGCCTCATGAGCGAAACTGAGTTCTTCAACTAACGAGGCCAAGCGTTTAAAGCTCACCTTATATCCACGCGCACAAGCCTCTAGACCTAGTGCGGACGCAAAGTGCGTTTTTCCTGTACCAGGATGTCCCAGTAAAACAAGGTTCTGTTTAGCCTCAACAAATCGGCATTCACTAAACCATGAAAAATCCTGTCCAGCAGGCAATTCAAGGCAGGAGGTATCAAAACTCGCAAGTGTTTTGCTCCGATCTAATCCCGCGATAGCCTGATTACGAGTCACGCGATCTGTTTGCCGTGTATTCCAGAGACGCGTCAATAGTTCATGGAGAAAAGGACCTGGTTCGGTTTGCTTTACTTCCTTATAAACGGACACAATGCCCGAGCCCAGACGTAGATTAGTGGCCAACTCCTTGATCTCGGCATCAATGCGACTGGCATCTATCATCTCTGTTCACCTCCCCAAAGTTCGTTCAGCACTTCTTGTGTTTCTCTTGGAGGAAGCGACATGTTGCCCAAATTGCCTGGCAAGTTTGACATCGGACGAATGGAGTCGGTGCCGATATCCGTGGCGCCACGGTACCCCGCCACGGTTTCCTCTACACTTTTATCGCCGTATACATACGCCGCATCAGCAAGGGTTTGTAGCTCGTCAGCGATATGGCCACCTGCTTTAAGGCGCTGTAACAGCGCCTTAAAGAGGATTGCCCGTTTGGGAGCGCTGAGGTTCAACACGTAAGTTTTCAAAGAGTCGGGCATGATCTTACTGAGGAACGAGCTATTAAATGCACTGGGACGATCTACATACATCTCGACTTCAAACTTCCAATCAATCGTGTCTGTATGATTGGCATAAGAACGCGAAGATTCTCCCAGTATTTCTCCATAAGTATTCATAAAAATCAATCGGTTCCAGTAGCGTTTAATGTTGACTTTAGTGCCGGGCGTTGCATTCACTTGATACTCATTAGTTTCAAATTGGACTCGGCAATCTTTGCTGACTGTGCCTTGCGACCAATTACACGCATCAAATGGCTGTGCGGGTAACTCTCCCATCACTGCCCGTTCCTCTCTGAACAGCTCTTCAATCGTTTTATTTTTGTACTTATAGTGAGACTCCTGCGATGCACGAAGACAAAATCCAGCTAGCTCTTCGTTTAGGGCATCGTAGTTACCATCAAATCGGATTAGTGGAGTGAAAAAATTCTGCCGAAACCACCCAACAGCGTTTTCTACCGAGCCTTTCTCGTTGCCAGAAGCTGCATTACAAAATTCAGGGCTAAAGCCATAGTGCATAGCCAAAATTTTGAAGTTATCGGTTAGGATACGCGGGTGATCGCCGATGTCGTACACGCTCTCATGCTCTGAGAGCTTGTCACGTCGCACAATCTTGCGCACAGCCGTGCTCATGTTGTCGCAACGCAGGGATGTGGGCACGCGGCCACACCGCTCCAATAGCTTCCCCAGACCATAAGCTAAACATTCAAAGTTTTGCGCAGGTAATACGTGTGCCAGTCTCATATTGGAATATGGGAAGCTGATGACCAGCATATACTGCCGGGTCGTCCCATTGGGCCCAAGTACTTTGATCTCACCAAAGTCAAGTTGCGCCTTTCCCTGGTCATGCACCAATTTGAGGTGCTGCCTTTCGCCTCCTTTCGAAATTCGCTCACGTAGTTGACGCACAACGCGCTCAACGGTACGCACAGAGCATTTCACTGGCCCTAATTCGGGAGTCAATTTTCCCTCAGTAATCAGAGTATGGATTCGTTTGGCAGTTAATTTATGTTTCTGTGAAGATAAAGACATCTCACCTAAGAGAAGATTTTGAATGTGGGGTATACAACACTCAATTATCTTTGGCAACTCTTTCTTCACAGGGGATTTAATTGCCAGCTCCACCTTTCGATATTTCAACACAGTTTCGCGGTTGATCTGCAACTTCTCTGCAACCGCCCGAGTCGAATAGCCTTCTCGAGTTAATTTTTTGATAAGATATATAACGTCCATGGATTTCATCCTTGTGCTTCCTTTTCTGACTACGAATTCAAAAAATAGAAGCATGATTGATATTCGTGGACTTTGTCATTTCTAGGATCGATTAATTTATTTCCTCGCGGACCTCATCCCCACCAACATCCCCACATCATCCCCCCAAACTCACCCTCCCAACATCTCTGTCGTTAGTGGTTGGGGAAACGCTGTCGTTCGCGGTTGGGGAATCATTGTCGCAAAACACGTACTGCCTCAGATGGAGCCCCCCTTTTACTTGATCGGCATTTGAGCTTGTTTTTGCGATCAACTCCTCGGTCATTTTCTTGGCAATACCACGAGAAGATTTGGCTTGATACGCTGCTCTCAGCGCCTCATATTCCTCGTCACTCATGGCGTCACGACGTCCAAACGACTTTATTTGGACGGTTTTGGCGCACTTTTTTTCCTTATCCCAAACGGAGTCCTTCAAAACGACGCGCCCGTTAGTGACCGTAATAAACATCGACCTATCTCCTATTCAACCCTCCTTGTATTATAGCACAAATACACGATATATGCACGATGTAATGTTATTTATTTTCACACAAAAAAATGACTGGACCTTTACTAACTATGGAGATCCAGTCACGTCAAACAGAAATAATTTTGCAAACTCGGGAGCAACGCATGCGGGTCAGCCCAAATACACTCGGCCTCTTCGGGGATGTGTAAAGCGATGGCAAAGGTATATTTGGTTCGTACTTGACGAATCGCTCGCTTCAGAATGGGGGTGAGTTGGGTGAAAGTGGGATCGACCGCAAACGATCCTCCGTCAATTTTCACCACTTTGAGCCAATCCGACACAATGCGTTCCAGGTGATCGAGATCGTGCCGCATCGCGTCCGTCACACTCGCGGGCACACCCGCATTGTTAAGATTCTCTAACTCCAATTTGCTCGTGGTAATCGGGGTTTTGAGTTCGTGAGCGACAATGCCGATCAAATCGGCCTTCATTTGTTCCAAATTCGCTTTTTGAGTAATGTCCCGCACTAAGAGGCAATAACCTTGGCGTAGGGTAGCGCGTCGAGCGGTAAAGCGAATTAACCGGCACTCAAGAATGAGAGCTTGTTCCTCAAAGAGTAAGTGCTCGGAGGGGTTGTCTGCATAAAAGGCCTGCGCTTTGACGAGCAGGGCCTTGAGCCGCTTGTCGGGCAAGAGGGCTCGCGCACTTTGGTTGACTTGTTGTACGCCCCATTTTTCGTCCAGCAGGAGCACTGCATCGTCCATGGCATCAAACACTTGCCGAAAGAGGAGGGCTTCGGCCGTTAATTCTTGGCTACGTTGTTCAACCAAATGGGAGAGCTCCCGATTGATGTGTTTGAGCTGATTGATGTGATCGTCGAGCGACTCACGGGTAGCCCGATAGGCGTGCTGGAACTGGCGTAATTCGTTGGGGCCCTCGTCGATTTCGGTTTCGCGTTTACCGAAGTGGGCGGCGTCCAAGTCTTGAACGAGTTTTCCCAGAGCTCGCTTCAAGGGACGGGAGACAAGGCTAGCGATCAGTACGGTAAAGAGCAAAATCAGCACACTATAGAGCGACGTGCGCAAAAAGAGCGATTGCTTGATCGCCAGACGACTCGAGTCCGGTTTCGCCACAATGATGTGCCAGTTGGGTAGGCTCGGGTCCACACTTGGCAAGGCAGAGGTCGTAATAAAACGCGAAGTGCCCTCGTAGAGCGTGCTCGTGCGATTTTTCAATCCGCCATTCCAGCGCACAATTTTTCGTTCAGGGCTAATCGGGTAGATGATCTGTTGCTCTGAATCGAGCACGATGAGTTCCACGCCTTGCTCAGTAAAGTTGGTTTCTAAGTCCGCAAAGAGCCGATTCACTTCGAGAGCACCCGAGAGAATGTAGCGTTGTTCCGGAGTAGTGATCGCAAACGTCAGGATCGGACTGGCTGGTCCCCGAGAGCTCAAAATCACCGGTGAAAAATACACGGGTCCCGAGGGACGCATCGGCGCAATACGGGCGTGCCATCGTAGGCTATGGTCTTCACCACGTTGATGGGTGTTATGGTCGTGGCGCTCGGGGTAAAACGCAAGCACATGAGCTTTTTCTCCTGTGCGCTCATCGATATGGAGATTACTTAAAACCGGAAACGACTCCACCGTTTGTTTAAGTAGGGTCTCCACACGATCTGCATCAAGCGTTGGGCTTTGAGCACGCAAGCGTTGAAACTCCTCACGAGCAAAATGGGCTACATGGCTAATCTGTAACACCCGCTCCCGTATTAGTAATCCGGCCAGCGCAACGGCTTCTTCTTGTTCACGGTCTTTTTGCTCAATGGTTTTGTCAATGTTGGCGTACTCAAAGAGACTCAATGACAAAAACGGTATGAGTGCCGTGGCCGCGAGGACCGCGGTGATGTAGGTACGAAAACGCATAGGCAGAGTCACGGGAAGGGGAGGATGAAATTCATTGTGCCACAGGACTTTATTACCTGTCAGTAATTTTTTTGACCTCCTGAAAACGTCGTTCCCGATCGAAAGGGGCGGCCGGGGCGAATGTAAAGAAAATACGTCTTAAGAATTAATAAGGATGGGATGGGTCAATCTTAGGGAAAGTCCCCTATAGGGATTACCCCTAAAGTGTGTTTTAAAACACAAGTTGGACTTTACAGGCGATTTAAAGTAGTTGCGAACCGAACGAGTTTCCCCAAAAAACCGATCGGTAGGAATGAATGGTTGCCCCAAATTTGGCCATTCAATTTCACTACTTGGAGACAAAACAATGATCAAACCTGCTGCCGCTTTATTGTTCATGTTGGGCGCAACACTGGTTGCGAGTACGACGTTTGCTGCCGACACCCATTTTGGTGCCGACCGTCACTTGGCCCGTGGCTTAACCTGTGAAAGCTGCCACGGCAAAAACATGGATAAGAAGAATCCTGAGCTCCCGACGATTGACACGTGTACGGGTTGCCACAATACCAAGGCGCTTGTGGAAAAAACCAAGAATGTCAAACCGACCAATCCGCATATGTCCCCGCACTATCAGGACACGCTCGATTGCATTAACTGCCACGTGCAACACGGACAACCGGAAAACTTCTGCAATCAATGCCACAAGTTTGATTTCAAAGTCCGCTAACCCTCAGCAGACCGCTTAAAGACACAGTTTTTTACCCCCTTCCTTCGGGAAGGGAATCATTTCAACGGATGACGTCCGTTGAGCACAATGGAGACAACGATGACTGATCAATCTCGCCGTAATTTCTTGAAGACGGGCGCTCTCGTGGGTGCCGCCTCGGTCGCTACTGGTATGTCCAAGGCCGCTTTCTCGGCTGAAGTTCCGCAGAAATGGGACGAAACGACTGGCTTCTTGATTATTGGTACTGGTTTTGCTGGCTTGGCCGGCGCGCTGGAAGCCCACTATCTTGGCTTGCCGAGCGACCAGATCATGATTTTGGAAAAGATGCCCACCGCGGGTGGTAACTCCATCATCAATGGTGGTGCGATTGCTGCTGCCGGTACCGACATGCAGGCCAAAGAAGGGATTAAGGACTCGGCCGATCTGCTCTACGCAGACATTTTGAAGGCCGGTGGTGGCTTGTGCCATCCTTCGTTAGCCCGTCGTATTGCGGATGAATCCGTTTCCAATTACGAATGGCTCCGTGATGAAATTGGGGTGAAGTTTAAGGCCGTGACCTACCACGGTGGTCACTCCGTCAAGCGTAGTCACGCCGTCGAAAACAACTCCGGTTCGGGCTTCATTCTCCCGATGTTGGCCAAGTTGAAGGAATTCGGTATTCAGCCGCGCCTTCGTGTGATGGTCGATCAGATTATCGTTGACGACAAGAAGAACGTGCTCGGTGTGAAGGCTCGCACGAACTATCGTTTCGGCAAGGAAGACTCCGGCAAGGTGGTTTACATCCGTGCGACGAAGGGTGTGTTGTTAGCCTCGGGTGGGTTCTCTCAGAACGTCAAGTATCGTATGTCTCAGGACCCCCGTTTGAACGAAAAGTTCACCTCCACGAACCACAAGGGTGCCACCGGTGAAATGACCATGTCCGCTCAGGAAATTGGGGCGAACACGGTTCAGATGGACTGGATTCAGCTCGGTCCGTGGACCTCGCCTGACGAAGAAGGTTTCGGCGTGGCTCCGCTCTTCGTGGAATCCGCTGTGGGCTTAGGGCCTATGGTTGACCCGGCTACCGGCAAGCGCTTCATCAAGGAAACGGGTAACCGCAAAGTGCGTGCCGACGCTATCGTCGCGATTGGTCACCCCTGCTTGATCTACACGACTGAAGAAAACGTGATGAAGCAGATCGTTGGCAAGAACATGACCGAAAAACTCTTCGAACATGCGATGAACTCCAACGTGGTTCGTAAGTTTGCCACCTTGAAGGAGTTGGCTGACTTCTATAAGATTCCGTTCGACACGTTGAACGAAACCAACACGAAGTTCAATGGTTACATGAAAGCGAAGAACGACCCGGAATTCGGTTGCCAGTTCTTTGACGGTTCTGCCTTGAACGACAAGGGCCCGTTCTACGCTGTTCGCCTCTGGCCGCGTGTCCACCACTGCATGGGTGGGTTGGAAATCAACGACAACGCTCAGGTGATGAGCGTGCGTGGTACCCCGATCACGGGGCTCTACGCTGCCGGTGAAGTGACGGGTGGCGTGCACGGTATGGTTCGTCTCGGTACCGTCGCGGTCGCTGACTGCATGATTCTGGCTCGTGTGGCAGCCCGTGCTGCTTTGAAGAAGGCCTAATCGCTCAGAAATAGGCTAAACCATTGCATTACGGTCGCTGGCGTGCTCTAGCGACCGTAATGTGTACAGACAAGGGAAAAAAACGATGAAAAAGACTCTATTAGCGTTGGCCGTGGCCGCCTTAGCGGCACCGACCTGGGCAGCTGACTCCAATGTGACCGTTTACGGTTTGATCGACGTGGGCATGAGCTTTGTGCACTCGGATGCCGATAGCGCCCGTGACAGCACCAACAAGTTCTCGATGGAAAATGCGCAGGAATTTGGTTCCCGTTGGGGCTTGCGCGGTACCGAACAGTTGGGTAACGGTCTCTCGGTGGGCTTTACCTTAGAAAGCGGTTTTGAAAGTGACACGGGTTCGTTGGACAGCAAACAAGGGGGACGACTCTTTGGTCGTGAAGCCAGCGTGAACGTGAGTGGCAACTTTGGTACGGTTTGGGCCGGTCGTTTGCCCATTTTCGGTAGCGTCTTAGGACCCAATGGTTTATTCCGTGCTATCGACCCGATCAATGCGAACTACACGGTTGGCTTTGGTTCGCGCCACGCTACCGCTTCTTTGATGACCCGTGTGGATAATGCCTTAGCGTATCGCACGCCAACCGTCGGTGGCTTTACGGGTTACGCCATGTACTCCTTTAAGAGCGATGCGACGAAAGCGGGCGACGAAGGCAAAGCGAGCGCCGAACGCTATGGCTCCTTGGCTTTGCAGTATAAGCAGAGCGCTTTGGAATTGGTCGCCATTGCCGATACGACCAATTGGTCTAACACCACGACCAAGACTGACGATGGGTTCACCTTCACGTTGGGCGGCAACTACACGTTTGATAACGGCTTGAAAGTGTTGGCCTTTGGTCAGTACTTTGATAACCAGTTCTTGGCGACTCCTCAAGCGGGCGTGACCTGGGATGGTTTGAAGGATTTGCACGTGGATTACGGTTACGTGGATGGATGGGGCGCCAGCATTGGTGTGAACTACCCGATGTTGGGTGGTGTCGCCAAGGCGAGCTTCAACTACCGCGATATGGATAACCAAGCGGGTGTCGATTTCACGCGCTGGACCGTGGCTGCTGCTTACGATTATCCGCTCAGCAAGCGTACCGCGGTGTACGTGATGGGGGGCTACTCGCAGGAAAAGGTGGACACGGGGGCTACCTCGGCCAAACCGAATGGCTATCAGTTAAGCACCGGTATCGTTCATCGCTTCTAATCGCATGAGAACACTTGTTGCCTAACGGGGCAACAGTGATGTGCTCAACAATAAACCCCGTCAGTAGTCAATGCTGGCGGGGTTTTCGATTCAAGAGCGACGAATACGTCGTCTTAACCAATACGGAATTCGTCCTTACAGGCACGCACAAAATACGCAAAGAACGAGCGGTGTTCTGGGTACAAGTGCGCCATCATTTCGGGGTGCCATTGCACGCCAAGCGCGTACGGATGGCCTTCAAAGTAAAGTGCTTCGATGATTTGATCGGTGGTACTTTCGGCAATGTAATGGACGCCGAGCCCCGGTTTGGCACAGCTTTGGTGGTGGCTCGTGTTGACACCGATTTCCTTCGCTCCTGCGATTTGCTCAAATAAGGGGGAGTTGAGGCTACGCACTTGATGCACGGGTTCCGTGTAACGATCGGGTTGTGAATGGTTTAAGGTGCTACCCGTTTGACTCGGAATATCTTGGATCAAGGTTCCTCCCGAGAAGGCATTCATAGCTTGCATGCCACGGCAAATCCCAAAGACGGGAATTTTGTCTCGTAAGCAGAGTTGCACCAAGGCGCGTTCCGTTGCATCACGTGCTGTGCAGGCGTCACCACATTCCGCTAAACGGGCTTCACCATAGAGGCTCGGTTCAATATCCTCGCCCCCAGAGAGTAGGACACCATCGACATGACGAAGCACCTCTTCGATGCCCTCGGGGGTCGTTTCCACGGGAAGCAGCACGGGCATGGCGCCCACTTCCATTAAGCTATCAAAATAGCGGCGACGCACACCATAGCGCCCCGTGTTTTTATCCCAGTGTGCCGTAATGGCAATAAGGGGGGTAGTTTTACTCATAGCAAAAGTATCTGCGTTAACTAGAGGGAAAGCGTTTACGCCTCGTTGGGCGTCGCTGGGAGGGGTCCCATTTTCTCCTCCCAAGCTTCAAGAAAATTTTTTACCGTTTTTCCACGAAAACCGGTGACGGTTTCCGAGGCCCAGAGGGCTTTGAGAACAGCTTGTTCGGTGGCATCGGCCACCGCTTCAAAGAGTGTCGGGTCCATGGCTTCATCATACAGGTAAGCCACGGCCGGTTGGGTTGCCCCAGGGTGTCGCCAATCATAGGTGTGGTGCGTCGAAAAGGCAATCACTTGATCGCCACTTCCGTGCCCAAAAATGGAACCCGTACGGGCTAATCCCGCCGTGACGCGACGCGCTAAACGTTTGAGTTGACGATGCTCGAGCGGTGCGTCGGTGGCGAGCACAAAAATGCACGACCCACTTTCGGGGGTGCGTTCTGGCTGGCCACAATAGGCTTCACCCACCCGTTCGCCCGCCACAATGAGTTGATGCGGGTGACCGAAATTGGTGAGGGCCAAAATGCCCACCGTATAGTCCACCTCGGCGATACGAACCACACGTGAGGCCGATCCAATACCCCCTTTAAAACCAAAATTCACCATGCCACGCCCAGCGCCAATGGCTCCCAAGGCAAAATCGGCTCGGCAGTCCTCCAGAGCGTCCAGATAGTGGGACTCTTCAATGCGAAGGGCTTGAATGTCGTTAAGACGTGCGTCCGAACACTCGCCCACGACGGGATTGACCGAACTCGTTTCGCGACAAATGGCAGGATTGTGTCGGATGGCATCGCGCACTTGCGCCATCATGATGGTGCCTACCGAGAGGGTATTGGTGAGTGCAATGGGGGTTTCTATTAACCCAAGCTCTTCGATCTGGGTGCTTCCGGCGGTCTTGGTATGCCCATTGATCACGACACTACAGGCGGGTACTTTGCGTTGGTAAACGTCCCCAGCGTGGGGACGAATGACCGTAACGCCCGTTTGAATATCGCCTTGAGCGAGCGTCGCATGGCCAACGGTAACGCCAGCGACGTCGCTAATTAAATCGCGCGGGCCGCTCGGTAAGCGGCCAATGCGAGGAAGTTGACGGCTCAACATTTAGGATTTATCCACATCAAGTTTGGGATCTAACGCATCGCGAAGCCCGTCACCTAAGAGGTTAAACGCGAGCACCGTGAGAAAGATGGCGAGCACGGGGAAAAAGACCGCATGCGGAGCCGTGACGAGGTCAGCACGGGCTTCATTGAGCATCGCGCCCCATTCTGGCATCGGAGGTTGTGCCCCCAACCCTAAGAAGGAGAGCGAGGCAGCCGTGATAATGCTCGTCCCAATACGCATCGATAAATAAATCACGATGACGGATATGGTGCCAGGCAAGATGTGGCGAAAGAGAATGGTAAAGTCGCTCGCCCCTAAGCTGCGGGTCGCTTCAATAAACGTGGCTTGTTTGAGCACCAACACGTTCCCACGAACCAAACGCGCAAAGGCGGGCACGGAGAAGACGGCCACCGCGGCCACGACATTGACCATACCGCCCCCAAGAATGGCCACGATTCCGATGGCAAGCAAAATCCCTGGGAAGGCGAAGAGAACGTCGGCAACACGCATCGTGATGCGATCGATCCAGCCGCCATAGTAACCTGCGAGCAGACCAAAGGTGGTGCCGAAAATCGCCCCAATCCCCACGGCGACAAAGCCAGAGATCAAGGAAATGCGCGTACCGACAACAATGCGACTAAAGATATCGCGACCTAAGGCATCGACCCCAAACCAATGGGTGGCACTGGGGCCCGCATTCAAGAGATCGTAATCAAAATAGTTTTCGGGATCGTACGGAACGAAGAAAGGCCCAAAAACGGCAATGATAATCAAGAAAAGGACAAAGGCGCCCGCAATCAGCGAAATGGGCTGCTTACGAAACTTGCGCCAGAATTCTGACAGGGGCGTACGAATACGTTCCTGCGTTCCCGCTAAGCGCGGATCCAGCGTTGCTGAGGTTTTTTCACTCATCGCTCACACTCCCTTATTTATAGCGAATCGCAGGGTTCACCCAACCGTAGATGACGTCCACAATCAAGTTAATGACAATGAATTCCACGGAAAAAAGCAATACACACGCTTGGATGACAGGGTAGTCACGCATATCGACCGCATCGACTAAGAGGCGGCCCATGCCTGGCCAGTTAAAGACTTTTTCGACCACGATTGAGCCCCCAAGGAGGAAGCCAAACTGTAACCCCATCATGGTGACAACCGGGATCATGGCATTACGGAAGCTGTGTTTTAAGACCACACTCACTTCGTGCACCCCCTTGGCGCGGGCGGTGCGGATGTAATCTTCGCCCAACACTTCTACAAAGGAGGAACGCGTAAAGCGCGCCATCACCGCGGCCACCGCAGCCCCTAACGTGAGTGAAGGCAAAATGTAATGTTGCCAACTCGACGCGCCGACGGTGGGTAACCAGCCAAGGCGAACCGAGAAAAATTCCATCAAAATCATCCCCAGTGCAAACGCGGGGAAGCTAATACCAGAAACGGCGACGGTCATACAGAGTCGGTCGGGCCAGCGGTTTCGCCATACCGCAGCGACAATCCCCGCGAGCAGACCAAAGAGTACCGACCAGGTCATACTCGTGATGGTGAGCCAGAGCGTGGGGAAGAAGCGGTCCGCAATTTCATCCATCACGGGACGCTTACTCGACAGGGACTTTCCTAGGTCCCCCGTGACTGCCCCTTTGACGAAATGGAAGAACTGCTCGTGCAAGGGTTTATCGAGTCCGAGCTCTTTACGCACCAGTTCAACGGTTTGTTCGTCCGCTTCGGGGCCCGCCGTTAAACGGGCAGGGTCGCCGGGTAACAGGTGAACAAAGAAAAAGACGCAGATGGCCACAAAGAACATCGTGGGCAACATGCCGAGAACACGTTTGATAAAGTACCGTAGCATAACGTTCGTTCGTCCAACTAACTTTCGTCAGGGTATAAGGTTTTGAAAGAGAAAGACTTCAGGGCGTTATGGCGAGATCGCCTCTCGCCCTGAAGATGAGGGACCCACTTAAGGGGCCCCTACGCTTTCTCGTGAAGTGGATTACTTCAATTCCAACTCATCAAAGTCATAGCCCGCGTCAGGCATGATGTAGAAGCCCGACAAGTTGCTACGCGAGGCCGAAACGTTCGTTTCGGTGACTAAGAAGGCCCACGGAGCATCCTTCCAGATTTCTTCCTGAGCGGTCTTGTAGTACGCTGCCTTCTTGGCTTCATCGGTCGTTGCCAAGGCGTCCTTTAAGGCCTTATCCACCACCGGGTTGGAGTAGTAGGCCGTGTTAAAGAGGCGAGGCGGATGCGATTCCGTCGCTAAGAGCGGACGCAAGGCCCAGTCAGCTTCACCCGTGGAGCTCGACCAACCGACGTAGTACATGCGAACGCCAGCCTTCGTGGGATCCTGCACGCTTTCGACCTGAGCCACACGCTGACCAGTTTCCAGCGCCTGAACGGTTGCCTTAATCCCCACCTGGGCTAACTGCTGCTGCAAGAACTGGATCACTTTCTGCGCGGTCGTATGGTTGTAAGCCGACCAGAGTGTCGTACTAAAGCCATTCGGGTAGCCAGCTTCCTTCAAGAGTTCACGGGCTTTGGCGGGGTTATAAGGCCACGGCCCCAACTTCACCGCATACTGAACCCCATGAGGTAAGGGGCCTTCCGCCGGAACAGCGTAGCCATTGAAGGCTACCTTGGCGAGGGCTTCTTTGTTGATGGCGTAGTTGATCGCCTGACGAACCTTGGGGTTGTCAAAGGGCTTAAAGTTCACGTTCATCGACAAGTAGCGATGTACGATCGAAGGCGTCTTGTTGATCACGACCCCTTCTTTGCCTTCGAGGGCTTTGATCTGTTCAAAGGGCAAGGAGCTCGCGAACTGTACTTCGCCCGTCTGAATCATGGCGGCACGCGTGGCGTTTTCTGCCACCGGTACCCACGTAATGGAGTCGACCTTCGGATAACCCGATTTCCAGTAGTTCGGGTTCTTCTTGACCTTCATGTAGTCGGTCTGACGCCATTCTTCAAAGACAAAGGGGCCCGTTCCCACGGGGTGGAAGGCGGCTTCTTCTTTACCCTTAGCCAAGGTCTTCGGGGAAATCATCGCGGCCGAGGGGTGAGCAAGCTGATTAATAAAGGCGGAGAAGGGTTCATGCAACGTGAAGCGAACCGTGTATTCATCCACAACTTCGGTCTTGGCAATATTCTTGTAAAGGCCGTAGCGCTTCAAGTGGTTATCCGGGTTCGTCACACGGTCAAAGTTGGCCTTGACCGCGGCAGCATTAAACGGTTCACCGTCATGGAACTTCACCCCTTGGCGCAATTTCACGGTATAGACAAGCCCATCGGGACTCGCTTCATAGGAGAGCGCCAGGACGTTCTTCAACTTCATGTCTTTGTCAAGACGGAAGAGTCCTTCGTAGAAGGAGCGGACAGCATTTTGAGAGAGCGTATCGTTCGCATCCCATGGGTCCATCGTCGTAAAGGTCGAAGCGATGGCGACTTTGACGTCACCTGCTGCCCAAGCACTCCAAGAAGCACCAGCCATCGTGGCGACCATGGCCATCATGACTGCGCTCTTCATAAACGTTTTTTTCATGTCAAACTCCCGTCTCGGTTGTTTTACGGTCCAAAAGCTTCTTTTGCGTCAAAAGAAGTCCCTTATTAACTGATCACTCATTGTGGTTTGTGTTGGGTAGTCCAACGAGTCATCAGGGTTTAAGGTCGTCTTTGGAGGACGGCCTTAGAATTCAGCTACAAAGTGCCCCGGTGAAACCTCGGCCATGGGTTTCACAGGAGGAATGTCTCGTACGCTACGCACGGGACTCGGTAAATCGACGGCCGTTAAATTACCCAATGGACGACGTCGTGTGGGATCTGCCACGGGGACGGCGCTCAAGAGGCGTCGGGTATAGGGGTGTTGTGGGTTCTCAAAAATATCGCGCCGTGAGCCCATTTCGACAATTTGCCCTAAGTACATGACGGCCACGCGATGCGAAATGCGTTCCACTACCCCCATATCGTGGGAAATAAAGATGTACGAAATGCCCAATTCATGCTGTAAGTCCAACATCAGGTTAATGACCTGTGCACGGATACTCACATCGAGTGCTGCGACGGATTCGTCCGCAATGATGACCTCAGGGTTGAGGGCCAGCGCACGGGCAATACAGATACGCTGACGTTGTCCCCCAGAGAATTCATGGGGATAGCGTGAAGCCATCGAGGGATGTAAGCCCACACGGGTCAACAAACTGCTCACGCGTTCTTCAATCTGAGCTTTGTCGCTTACTCCATGCACCAGAAGAGGTTCCGCAATCGAAAAGCCCACCGTCATACGAGGATCTAGTGAGGCATAGGGATCTTGGAAAATCATCTGCAGGTTACGCCGGCAAGCCTTCATGTCCGAACTGGAGAGTTTGGTAATGTCTTTGCCCCCGTAGAGAATCTCGCCACTATCCACATCCAAAAGGCGCAAAATGGCACGCCCCGTCGTCGATTTACCGCAGCCGGATTCCCCCACAATCGCCAACGTTTCGCCTTTGTGTAAGTCAAACGAAACGTGCTCGCAGGCATGAACTTGGTGGGAGGGGCGTCCCAACCAGTCGGTTTTCACCGGGAAGCGTTTGACGATATTTTTAACGGAGAGCACCACTTCACCGGGCTGACTCACTTCGGTCGTTTCGGGCTTCACGGCTTGCCCATTTTCGGGATCCAACAAGTCAAAGCGTTGTGGGTTGTTTTTGCCTTTCATTGCGCCTAGATGGGGTACGGCCGCCAAGAGCGAACGCGTGTAGGGATGCTGGGGATTCTTAAAGATGTCTGCCACCGGTCCCTGTTCGACGATTTTGCCGTGACGCATCACGCAGACGCGGTCCGCCACTTCCGCGACAACGCCCATGTCATGCGTGATAAAGAGCACCCCCGTATTCACTTTCTTTTGGAGCGAACGAATCAACAGCAAAATTTGCGCTTGCACGGTCACATCGAGTGCCGTGGTCGGTTCGTCGGCAATTAAAAGGGCGGGTTTGCAGGCAAGCGCCATGGCAATCATGGCACGTTGACGCATTCCGCCCGAGAGCTGATGGGGATAACTTTTGGCAATTCGAGGCGCATCCGGAATACGAACCAATTTGAGCAATTTGATGGCTTCCTTCATGGCGCTATGTTCGGTTAGCTTGCGATGCAATCGCAAGCTTTCGGCGATTTGTTCGCCCACCGTAAAGACGGGGTTTAAGCTCGTCATCGGTTCCTGGAAAATCATCGCCATGTCGGCGCCACGCATACGACGCAGTTCGGAGTCGCTTTTTTTCGTCAAATCGTGCGTGGTGCCCTGACGGTCCGTCAGAAGAATTTCGCCGCGCGTAATTTGCCCGCCACCATGTTCCACTAATCGCATAATGGAGAGCGACGTCACGGACTTCCCGGAACCGGATTCCCCCACGAGGGCTACGGTTTCCCCGCGATGCACTTCCAGCGAAATGCCATCGACGGCTGTCACTGGTCCCGATTCGGTTTGAAACTTCACTTCAAGGTCACGTATGGCGACTACGGTGGGTTCGTTATGTTTATCCGCTGGAAGATTATCTTGAGTACCCCATTCGCCTTCATCAAGGTTGGTTTCGAGGTTCTCGTTTTCACTACGCATAACTCAACTCCCGTAGACAAAGCCTATTACGATCAGACCCTCTGGGTCAGTTTCTCGGGGGGTAGTGCGCTACGTTCCGAACTGTCCCATATGATGCGTTATCACTAAGGGTTACCTATCGATTGTAGTCAGCACACTTTTCCTATTGGGTTTTTGAGGCGTTGGGTAAAATACCTAGAATTGTCAATAATGCGCTCTTTGTTGACTTTTTCCCTATTGGTGTACGAGATATCTCTTAAGCGAAAACGAGCATGACTGACGTGGCATTTTGTGAAAAAGCCCGAGAGAGATCCTGAGAGTGATCGGATTGGGAGCATGAATGGCTCAACAACGTCCACATTTTGTCATGGTGTAATCCTTTAACCTTGACACGGTTAAGCGCGGGATGCCATGAATTCTTAAGATTTCGAGGCGTGTGAGAGAAAGCATGTGTGAGGAGGCACCACTCGCCTAAACGAGCAGGCGAGTGGCTAGCAATCGACGAGGAAACAGGTGCACCTAGGCGGTAATACGACCTTATCCGATGGAGAGCGGAATCATTGCCACAAAGCGTTGGTGGCGAGCCAACCCTCGTAGATACGTGTCGACCGTTAATCCGCTCATCACGTGCTCTAAAAGCGCGGAAGCGCAGAAGGTTAACACTAAGGCACGACGTCCCTGAAGGGTTTTTACGCTGGCCGCAATGGGCGCGATGGGATTGAGCGCACTGGGTTTGGCCCCGGTAAAGCCTAAACTCCAACGTAGACTACTCACATCAATCTGTTCAGGATCGAACCCAACGGAAGGATAGAGAGCGATATCAATGGTGGGGGTGTCAGGCGTGACCGAGGGGGTCAGCACCTCGGCTTCAATACGATTGAGCGCACTCAATAAGGCACGATATTGCCCAATCGCTTTTTGGGTGCAATCGGTTTGTAGTTGGGCTAAACGGGTTTGGATCACGTCGTGGGGTTGCTGGCTCAATTCTTCACGTACCCGTTGGACACACTGGGCTGCAGCCACTTCAAGCGCTTCACGAACCGGGAAAACACCCGCAAAGAGTCCGCGGTTAAAGTTCACCAGTTCACTCACGACGGCATAGGTCCAGTAGTGACGAGAAAAGTCGAGGGTGAGCCACTCAGGACGTGCCTGAAATTGTTCGGCACGACTCGCTTCAATACTCGTCCATTGATAGCCCTCGGGGATGGCACCACACAAAGGGAACCAAGGTAGGTAAACCCCCGTGTCTTGGGGGCCAGTACAGCGCCATAGCGTATGGAAAACGGGATTCGGCATAAACTCCACGACCCAGGATTCACGGGTATGGGAGCGCGAAATATCCCGAGCGCTCACATGGAACGCATCGGCTTTTCCATCCCCGCGCTCGGCATAGGTGTCGGGATTGGTTAACCGCAGTACTGCACGTACATCCTCAATCCCCATGGGGGCCTGGGGCGCTAAGATTTCGGGATAGTGTAGGGGATCGGTATACTCGACCCCCGTAATGGCTTTCCAACCAATGCGCATACGGTCGCTACGCATCGGGTCCGTGCGATTGAAGTCGTCTTGATAAGCGTGAGCAAAGTCAAAGTCCTCATACTGACCGTCTTCATGGGGTTGATAGTGCCCCGATTCGATCGCAAAGGAAATGAGGTCAGGGGAGGCAATGACGTTTTCCGTGTCGGAGAGGTCCACGTGCCGAATGGCCAAGGAGTTGGAAATGAGCATCACCGCATCATCGGGGATGCGCTTAGCGACATAGTGACGTCCCTTGACGACATTGAGCATCCAGGCTTCATTCGCATCCGCAAAGGTGTAGTTACGGGCGTCACCCCGATAACCATACTGTTCAATCAGTTCGACGGCAATCTGAACCGCTTCTCGTGCGTTTTTGGCCCGTTCAGCCACCAAACGTCGCAACAAAAAACCAATGCCCCCGTCTTGGAGCTCAAGCGCTTCGGGGCTGAGGGTAGCACTATAGGAGCTCCCACCGCCGTTGGAACAGATCGCCACCCCGGCTTCGTTGAAAAACCCCTGATCAAAGGATGAACCGGGGGCGGGCATGAGCATGTTTGACCAGTAATAAGCGAGCGTCTGAGGGACTTGGGGAATACGAGCTGCGGTGGGTTCTCCCGTGACCCATTCGTCTTCGGTGTGATGGGCGGCGGGCACAAAAAATTGTTGGTGTAAGGATCGTCCCCCTTGGTCCTCATTGTGTCCGACAATGACACGTCCCGTTTTGGAGACGTTCTTTCCCACAATAACCGTTGTACACATTCCCAAGCCTCCTGTCTGTTTGCGTTAGCGGGTGAGTCTCTTCACCCTGATCTTTCATCATAGCGAATTCGCTTAGAGGAGAAGCGGATTTTCCTGGTCTTTTCCCTGAGGGTGAATGCCTACGAGAAAGTACTCAGAGTGAGCATCGGGTTGAGTAGAAAGCTCCTGTGTAACAAGGAAAAAGCGTAATCGCGTGAGGGGATGCCAGCGACGGTCGTGGTCGCTGAGAAAGCCTAAAAGAACGGGTCCCATTAGGAACGGAACCCGTCTTGAAGCTCTGCGATTAATGCATGGAGCGTTTGGCTTTTAAGACTTCTTCGAGGGAATCAAAAAGGTAGCGATCCAGATGCATCTCTAGGTTGACGACCCATAATCGTGGATCATTTTTGAGCTCGGGGTGGTTGGCACATTTCACCGCATCCTTGCCGGTAATGAAAATGATGTCGTGTGGGCTCTGGGCAAAGGGGTTCGTTGAGAAGTCGAAATGATCCCCTAATTCCATCGTATCGGCCTCGATATCGTGTGCACGTATCATGGCAAAAAAACGTCCTGGCGCAGCAATGCCCGCGGCAGCCAAGGGTTTGAGGTGATCAGTGAGAATCTTTTGCGAGAGCTCGTCAATATTGGCCGTTTTGCCAGTTGCCAGTTGCTCACAACGTCCAAAACAGCTCGATGCGGCATAACGCGGTGTGCGACTTTTCACAATGACTTCATTGGTCGTGTTAAGCACGATGGCATCCACCTCATCGAGTCGCGAAGGCGGGTCACGCAGTGGCCCAGCAGGCAAAAGTAAGCCATTGCCTAAGCCTCGGGTGCCAACGACAGCTATCTCAAAGTCCCGTGCGAGCGCATGGTGCTGAAGCCCATCATCACTCACAATCACATCGATTTCTGGGTGAGCTGCCAAGAGGGTTTTACCCGCATCATAGCGCGACCGACCGACAGCAACCGGAACGCCGGTTTCACGGAAAATGAGTAACGGCTCATCGCCAACGTCTTGAGCAAGACTGTCTTTCGTAACCAATTGAATGGATGCGTCACGGCGTCCAAAACCGCGCGACACAATCCCAGGATGCCAGCCTCGTTTCAGTAGTTCACGGACCAAGGTAATCGTGACGGGGGTTTTCCCCGTTCCTCCCACGTAGATGTTACCCACCACGACGACGGGCACGGGAAGACGATTAGCAATCGTTTGACGGCGACGTGAGCGTGAAACGGTATAAAACAACAACGATAAGGGAGATAGAACAGCAGCCATCACCCCCAAGTGTGACCACTGGCGATGTAGCCAGTCTTCGAGTTTGGGCTGAAAGGTCATAGTGCGACCTCCTCAGTGGAGGTGACTAGGGCGTGATACAAGACAAAGGGGCACTCCATCGAGTGCGTAGGTCGAGGTGGTTTGTCTGACATAACCTTATAAAAGGAACCCCGTGTGAGGTTCACGAACGAATGATACCGATAATCATAGCGAATTTTTTTAGGCAAAAGCGAGTTTATCGATGGAAAAAGAACTGTGGTCGTTTTCCCAGGTTGTCCACTGAGGTTTGACAAGTTGTGGATAACTTCGTGGATAAGTTCTCAAGGTCCTGATATTTCAAGGAGTTTTTTACAATTGTTAAGGATTTCGTGATATGGAAGTAAAATACTAAAACGCTACTCTTGCAGGCTTATTCGGTATATATAGGTTAGTTACGTGATCCTGAGACAGTGGATAACTGGGGAAAAATTCCGATGTGGGTTACTTTGTGGATAAATCGGATTTTTTTCTTCAGGGTATTGACAAAAGGAAGAAAATCTGCATGGTCATTTCCGCTTACGCACCCTAAGCAGGGAAAATTTTCCCCATATCATGTGAGTAGGATTGTGGATAAGTAGGGGAAAAGGGAACTAAGTCTATCAAGGCAAAAGGAAAACCATAAATTGCCTAAAAATTAGGCAAAGTAAGTGATTTCTCTTACGACTGTGGACGGAGTCCTCTTCTCCCTTCGATGGACCTACGGTAAGGAATCGCCTGCTGACGTGCGACCGGATTATCCACAGTTGAGCAGTGGATAACCCCGGTACTTGGCTCACAAAATCTACGGTTAGTGGTCACGCGAACGTATTCTTCAATCCCTAGTGTTGACACGCGAAAGCCTCCACAAGCGGTGACGACGATGGCGGTGCTGTGCAAGAGTGAACCCAACGAACTTTTTTCTGTGAGGTGGTATGCCAGGATCGAATGCACCTTGGTTTGACGATATTCCGTGGGAAGAGGATTTACTTCAGGGGGAGAGCCCTCGTGAAGGGACCTCATCACGCACGCGACGTCCGTCACCGACAACCTCCCTGTCAACGCCTGAACGGGGTCGCTATAGTGTGCGACGCCCCACGAGTGCGCCGTCCATTTATTCTTCCCCTAAGGCCAATGAGGGGGTATTGAGCGTACTGGCCGCTGTCGAGCAACTACGTTCTGCCGTCAGTTCGATGCTGGCAGGCGTCTGGATCCAAGGGGAAGTGAGTAATTTTTCGCGTGCTTATTCGGGACATTGTTACTTCACACTGAAAGATAAAGACGCCCAAATTCGCTGTGTCTACTTTGCCTTTTCGCAACGCCAGCATCCCGTCACCTTTCGGGATGGGGACCGTATTGAAGTCACTGGGCAGGCGGATGTGTATACCCGTGGGGGCGAACTGCAGTTACGGTTAAACGATTGGCGTGCAGCGGGAGCAGGATCCCTGTATGAGGCCTATTTACAGCTCAAAGCGCGCTTATCGGCAGAGGGTCTCTTTGCAATGGAGCGTAAGAAGCCACTCCCTCGGTTTGTTCGGCAGGTTGCGGTGGTAACCAGTGCCCAAGCGGCTGCCTTACAGGATGTGCGTCGCACGATGGCACGTCGTATGCCATGGGTAAAGTTGACGTTAGTGGAAACCTTGGTCCAAGGGGATGAAGCGCCCGCGTCGATTGTGAACGCGTTGATCAAGGCCGATAAGCTCGATGTGGATGCCATTTTGCTGGTGCGTGGGGGAGGCAGTTTTGAAGACTTGTTTGCCTTTAGTGACGAACGTGTCGTGAGACAACTCGTTCAAATGCAGCATCCGGTCGTGGCGGGGATTGGGCACGAAAGTGATGAATCGTTAGCCGGACTCGCCGCGGACATCTGTGCTTCCACACCGACCGCAGCGGCCGAACAGTTGGGACCCGATCAGTCCTATTGGAAAAACCGTATCACACACTGGGAAGAGCGCATTGAACAGAGTCTTCAACACCTTTTGTCGACTCAATGCCAACGTCTGATGACCCAAAGTAAGGCGCTCACTCGATTTGAGCGCACGGTACGTGACACGGAGCAGCGTTTGGATCAGGCGGTGAGAAACTTTGAAGGGCAGTTTTCAGGACATCTTCATTGGTATGACCAGCGACTCGGTCAACTGGAGAGGCTGTTAGTGACCCCCCAGCACTATCTTCGCAGCAAAGAAACCGTGCTCGAGGGACTTACGCAACGGCTGAGCGTGGGGATTCAGCAGCATTTCGTGCGTCTTGAGGGGGAGTGTCGCCACCATGCCAATGCCCTACGTAATACCCGTATGCGCGTGGAGGAGAAAACGCGATCCCTCGACAAACTCCAGCAGTATATGTCAGCGGCGATGGAGCGCCGCGTGCGCCAGGCGCATACAACGCTTGAACAGGCCATCGCTCACCAGCCCTCGCCCACCACATGGCTTAATTCATGGGAAGGACGCTTGGGACAATACGCCAAAACCCTCGAAGGGTTTAATCCCGATAAGGTGTTGTTGCGTGGGTTTTCCTTGGTTCAAAAGGATGGTGAAACGATCGATTCGATTGCGCAGGTGCAATGTCAAGACACGCTGGCCATTCGTTTGTCGGACGGGGAAATCGAAGCCCAAGTGTTGGCCAAACGTCCTCATCATCCTTAAGTTTTGCTCTCGGTTTGAGTGGAATTTCTCGTCTTCCTAAAGTGATAGCTCCTTAACCATAAGGGCTAGGTATAAAAGATTATCTTAATTAAAAACGCTATTGTGATACAATAATTCAATCAATAACTTTATCCGGAGATAAAACTATGTCCCAATTTACATTGCCTGAATTGCCCTTCGGTTTGGATGATTTGGCTCCGGCGATGAGCCGCGAAACTCTCGAATACCACTGGGGTAAGCACCACGCTTCCTACGTGACCAACCTCAACAACTTGATCGCGGGTACGGAATTCGAAGGCAAGTCGTTAGAAGAAATCATCAAGACGGCTAAAGGCGGTGTGTTCAACAATGCAGCTCAGGTGTTCAATCACTCCTTCTTCTGGCAGTGCTTGACCCCGAATGGTGGTGGCGAACCGTGCTGCGACGATTTGAAGGCGGCTATTAATGCCAAGTGGGGCTCCTTTGAAGCTTTCCGCAAGGCCTTTAGCACCTCGGCTGCTGGTAACTTTGGTTCGGGCTGGACGTGGTTGGTGAAGACCCCTGCCGGTGAACTCGACATCGTCAATACCAGCAATGCGGGCACCCCGTTGACGGAAGGTTTGACCCCGTTGCTTACCTTGGACGTTTGGGAACACGCCTACTACGTGGATCACCGCAACGCTCGTCCGAAGTTCATTGAAACGTTCTTTGACAAGTTAGTGAACTGGAAGTTTGTGGCTCAGAACTTTGCCAAGTAATTGAGTCGTTTCGCGCTCCTATCAGGAACGTAAGCGAATACCAAGGAGTATCGACTGGTCGGTTGATGCTCCTTTTTTTATCGTTGAGTGTACGCCACCCTTCAACGAAACCAAACGAGTGTGCTAAGCTCAAAAGACTGATGACTCCTCACCCTGTTTGCTATCGCGAGGAGTACAACGAGAAGGAGAAGGCTTATGCCAGGTGAAAGTCGCTCGACCCACTCACAAGTGGCAACACTCGTGCAAGAAAAAGAGGATCAACTCTGGGCCGTCGTGTTTTTCAACGATGATGTCACCCCGTTTGAATGGGTGCGCCAATTGCTGATATCGCTGTTTAAGCATACGGAATCGGCGGCGCAGGCCATTACGTTACGCGTGCATAACGAAGGTCAGGGGGTTGCCGGTCGATATCCTAAAGCCAAAGCCATCCTATTAGCGTCAAAAGCAATGATGCTCTCACAAAGTAATGGGTTTCCTCTGGTTTGCAAAGCGATGCCAGATGTTAGAGATTCGCAAGAGTGATGCATATGAAAGAAACGATTCAAGTGCGCATTGAGCAAGACCTTTACCGTGTCTGGCAAATGCACCAAGTTCAACGTCTTAATGGTGACGGGCTCTCGACGGATAACTTAATCGAGCTTTATTTGCTCATTAAGCATGTGCCGTATATTGAAAATGTCATCGAAATTATGGGTGCTAAGCCCTCTGAGGTGCTCAGTGCCCTCGAGCAGCTCGTTAAAGAACGTTACCCCGAGTGGGACTCGGAAGCGTATGAAGATGTGGAGGTGACGGTTTTTGACTTCTTTAGCGAAGATCCTCACCTCGTCATCGTGGAAGCGGCTTTACGCTTAATCTGCGAAATTGATCCCAAAATGGGCGTATTGGATGCCGCCCAGTACCTCTTGATGCTTCTCTCGGGGTTTGAGATGATTGACCCGCAGTTGTGTGCCGACGCCTTGTCGCCACTCAGTTTGGGGTCCGATAATTTAATTCAACATTTCGATGAGATCTGGGGTAAGGATGGGGTTATTCCCGCCTTGCGACTCTTCGAACGTGGGCAATTTATCAAGCGTGAACGTCGTCACCCCGGGGTCTGGCGTGAAGAGTACCTGTACGATCCGGAATCCCCTGTGAATCCGAAGCGTCGCTATACCCGTGACGAGTATAAGGAAGCGATTGCGGATCGATTCCCGTTGGTTGAACAGTGGATTCGCACCATGCATAGTGAAGAGGCCATCTTTGACGAAGCAGGGTTTGTGCGCGAAGGCTTTTTAAAGGCGATGCCAACGGTATTGGAAATTTTCCAAAAGCACTTCCGTCCTTTGCGTTTTACGCCCATAACGATCACGCGAAAAGACCTGATGCAAATCGTCTACAACGCGAAAACGATGCTCGGCAAAGTGCTCGATGAGGCCCACTTACAACGTGTCATCGAATTGGGGTTCTTTGAAACGCCTCAAGACTTCAAACAACGCTTAGCGCAACTCGATGACACGGGTAAGCCGCGTGTGAAATCGCAGGGCCGTGAGTCTGACGATGGGACGCTCAAAACCATGAGCCCCGAGTTACTGCGTTATGTTCGGGATTTAACGGCGTTGGCTCAGCTAGGAAAACTGGATCCGCTCGTGGGGCGCGAGGCCGAACTGGAGCAGATTTTCCAGATTCTGAGTTGCCGCAACAAAAATAAGCCAGTGATTTTGGGTGAATCCGGAGTGGGTAAGTCCGCCTTGATTGAAGGTTTGGCGCAACGCATTGTCGAAGGGCGCGTTCCTCAACGTTTCCAGCGCATGCGTTTGGCCCAGTTGGAACCCTCCACGCTCTCGAGTCGTTACCGCGGTGTGTTTGGCGAAACGATGGACAAAATCCTCCAGGTATTGCGTCGTACGAAGAGTGTGATTTTGGTGATTGATAACATTCACACCTTGCTGGATTCAACGGATGAGCAAAACCAAGAGCACCTCAACGCCCTCTATCGCTTATTAAAAGAGCGTGAGCTCCCCATCATCGTCACGTCCGACTTCAAGAGCTGGCGTCAGCGTTTTAAGACGCAAACGAGCCTAACCAAGTGCGTGACTCCCGTGGAGTTAACGGAGTTAAATCAAGAGGAAGCGATTGTCGTGATCAAGGGACTCTTGCCTCAGTTTGAGAAATTCCATAACGTCCATTATGAAGAGGAGGTTGTGAGCGAGGTCGTCAAATACGCGGATCAGTTCCTCTTTAATGGTGTTCTGCCCGAAAAAGCGATCGATGCGTTGGATTTAATGGGGGCGAAGGCTCGCTTAGCCACTCCGAATAATGACGAGACGCTGACGATTACCGTCGATGCTGTCCCGGCAGCCATTGCGGAATTGGCACGCTTGCCAGTCGAACAACTCCGTGTCGTGGAAAATCAGGGGCTTGCCTCGTTAGAGGGAGACCTTAAAAAGATGGTGTTTGGGCAAGATAGCGCGATTGAAGCGGTCGTATCGGCGATTAAAGTGGCACGTTCGGGCTTGGTTAATCATGATCGCCCAGTGGGAAGCTTCCTCTTTACGGGGCCTACCGGGGTTGGGAAGACCGAAGTGGCACGACAGCTTGCCAAAACGCTTGGGGTACCGCTCTTACGCTTTGATATGTCGGAATATTCCGAAGGTCACACGATCTCGCGCTTGATTGGGGCCCCAGCCGGGTATGTGGGTTACGGGCAAGGTGGATTACTCACCGAGCACGTCTCGAAGCATCCCCATTCGGTTGTCTTGTTTGACGAAATCGAAAAGGCTCATCCGCAGATTTATAACCTGTTCTTGCAAATGCTGGACGTGGGTAAGGTCACCGATAGCCAAGGGATTGCGGTGGATTTCCGTAACACGATCATCATTATGACGAGTAATGTGGGCGCCCGTGAGGGTGAACGAATGGCGATCGGGTTTGGGGGGGCGGACAGCCAAAGTGGGGACTTTAGTGCAGCCCTCAAACGCTTCTTCTCGCCCGAATTCCGAAACCGCTTTGACAAAATCATCCGCTTTATGCCACTCTCGGCGGAGAGCTTGATGTCGGTGGTCGATAAGTTTGTGGGTGAACTCACCCAGCAATTAGCCAACCGCCAAGTGACGGTGCGTTACACGGATGCCTTCAAAGCCTATTTGGCTCGTAAGGGGTATGAACCTGCGATGGGAGCGCGTCCTATGCGTCGTATCATTGACCAAGAGGTACGCCCGCTCTTAGCGGATCGTTTGCTCTTTGGCGATTTGGTCAAAGGAGGCGCGATCGTTGTGGATTACCGCGAAGGGCAAGTGGTCATTGAGCGTGAATCGGACGAGTCGGGTTCGTAACCCAAAAGGAAAACGAAAAAGCGTTGCGCACTTAAGACAAAGCGTGACGCTTTGTTTGCCTTTCTCATTAAAGTGTTCCATACTGAAGGGGTACGCTTTTTTTAAAGCACCCCTTCCATCTTTTTCAACTTCGTCAGGGAGTAAATGGCATGACCGAAGCTGCTGATCTTTGTCGCGATATCCAGATGAAATTACCCGATGATATCTGGATGCTCGATTCGTTAGAGCGTTATCGTCGCGGTGCCCGGTTCACGGAGGACTTTGCCACGATGGACGGGAGTACCTATGTATTCGGTGTCATTGAAATTCCTTTCTCCTACACGGAGGGCAGTTTCACTTGGGGGTGCTGGGTGGAAGTGAGCCGTGCCTTACATGATGCGTATTTGGACGCCTTTCAAACGCCCGATGCCGACCGTTTAAGTGGTACGGGTATTTTGGCAAACAGTATCCCTGGCTACGAAGATGCCGATAAAGTCACGGTGGCGATTACGTTTTCGTCGGAACGCCGCCCGATATTTGTGCTCGAACCGGGTAATAGCTTAGCGGACGACCAAAAAGCAGGGCTCTCCTTAGAAGATCACTATGCGCTCGATGAGTTGCTGTTTGGTGACGATGAGGATGAAGACGAAGAGGATTTTGAAGACTAGTAGCACGCTCTACGGTCACTATCCAGCGAGAAGGGGGTGTTGAATCAACACCCCCTTGCTATTGGACTACCCTTTCAGGGCTTTATTTCGTGCCCGTGGAGCCGAAACCTCCCGTGCCTCGTTCGGAGGCATCAAACGATTCAACCACGTGAAATTGTGCCTGCATCACGGGAACGATCATGAGTTGTGCCAAACGTTCAAAGGGTTCAAGCGTAAACGGTTCCTGACCGCGATTCCAGGTGGAAATCATTAATTCCCCTTGGTAGTCGCTATCGATCAAGCCCACGAGATTGCCAAGCACGATCCCTTTTTTGTGTCCTAAGCCAGAGCGGGGCAAAATGAGGGCGGCGTAGCGCGGGTCACCAATATGAATGGCGATGCCCGTGTGTACGAGGTGGGTTTCACCGGGAGCGATGACGAGCGGTTTGTCCAAGAGTGCACGCAAATCCATCCCAGCGGAACCTTCCGTGGCATGTTTGGGTAGATACTCACGGGCGCGTTCATCGAGGACTTTCAATTGAATGTCAAGCATGGTGTTTTTCCAGTAGTTGGGCCAACCGAGCCACGATGGCTCGCGCGATGGCGTGTTTGGTAGTAGGGCCGATGGCCTCGGTATGCTCAGGATCCACGAAGAGCACTTCATTGGTATCTTTACCGAGTGCTTCTTTCGCGACATTCGCGACAATAAAAGCGCACCCCTTCTTGAGGCATTTTTCCCGAGCATACGCTTCTAAATCTTTTGCTTCCGCAGCAAAGCCAATGCAAATCGGAGCGTTCTCACGATGAGCAACGAGCGATAGGATATCAGGATTTTCGACAAAGGCGAGCGTCGGAGCACGACCTTCGCGTTTTTTGAGTTTCCCCACAAAGGGCTCTTCGACACACCAATCGGCGACCGCCGCAACGCCAATAAATGCGTCGACGGGAGTAGCTTCGAGTGTGGCCTCTACGGCTGCCAACATGCCTTTAGCAGTCGTGACATCGATTTGAGTGACGCCCACGGGTGTTTTTAGATGGCAGGGACCAGAGATCAGCGTCACGTCTGCGCCAGCCTCACGCAGTGCACGGGCAATAGCATAGCCTTGCTTACCCGAACTCTTATTGGTGATTCCACGCACATCATCAATGGGCTCATACGTCGGACCCGCCGTCACGACCACGTGTTTTCCTGAGAGTGTTTTTTCTACCCAGACCGCCTCGATGCACTCAAGCACATCCTCCACGTCCATCATGCGGCCCGCACCGATGTCTCCACAGGCCTGAAGACCATCCACGGGTCCAGCAAAGAGGAAGCCGTCCTGACGAAGCGTGGCCACATTGCGTTGCGTTGCGGGGTTGGCCCACATGTAGCGATTCATGGCAGGCACAAACAGGACGGGCGTACGACGTGCGGAAATCATCGTCGAGACGAGATCATCCGCAATCCCATGAGCCGCTTTCGCAAGGATATTGGCCGTAGTGGGCATCACCACAACCAGGTCACTCGCTTTATTGAGGTCAATATGTGGCATGCCCCCTTGACCGTCATGGTGCCACTCAGTGAGGGCCACAGGGTTACCCGAGAGGGTCTCAAAGGTGAGTGGGGTGACAAACTCGGTAGCGTTTTTCGTCATGGCAACGCTCACCACGTAGCCATTTTTTTTCAGTAAACGAACCAGTTCGCAGGCTTTATAGGCGGCAATACCACCCGTCACTGCGACGGTAATGTGATGCGTGTTCATAGGGCCTTTTGCAACCAAAGCATGAAGAAAAGGTGACGTGAGCGTGACCGCTCACGTCTGTGGGATCATTGTAGCGAAGGATACTGCGCTTGGGTATCCCAGAAAAGAAAGCGTTTATGACGGACGCTGTTCGTTGCTAGGCGGTGTGAGACGATTCCGTCGCTAAGGGACGCCCCACCGGATTGCCAGCTTGCCGTCCCTCTTGGAGAGCCCCTCGGATCGATTCCGCTGCACACAACATGGCGGCTTCGCGCGCATTGATGAAGGTGAGTCCTGGCTGTTGGGGCATTTCTTCCCAAATCCCCGGTTCTTTCCCAATGATGAGTACCGCTAAGTCACGGTTGAGCGTATGAGCAAGCTCAACAATGCGTAAGGCTTCGGTTGTGGTATCAAACAGAATTAACTGCCGGGCACGCATCACTTTGGCATTCATGAGGGCCTGAGGATCGGTCGGGTTTCCATCGACGACGGCCAGTCCTTCTTTCGTGAGCTCTTGGGCCAATTCGTGATGGTCCACGAGTCCAATCATTGGCACCCCTGTGTTATGCAGGGTGCGTAAGAGGAAGATGGCAGAACGTGATGTCCCCACTAAGACGACGGGTTGTTGAGACGACCCTGGTTGATGAGCGTCGTGCGTTAACTGGGCTAAAGGCCCCTGACGTTGGCTCGCCACTTTTGCCCATGCCCACCGTTGCACTAACCAGGTGCGCAGTTTTGGGATGAGATAAAACGCGACAGGATTTAAAGCAATCGAAATGATGGCAGCGCCAACAATTAAGTTCAGCGTATCGGTGTCAGCTAAGTCAAGCGTTTGGGCTTGGACAACCAAAATAAAGGAAAATTCCCCGATTTGGGCCAGAGCAGCACTGACTGTGAGTGAGGTGTGTAAGGGGTGCCGCAGTAAATGCACCAAGGCAAAGGCAGCGAGCGCCTTACCGACCATAATAATGAAAACCACGGTCAATACTTGTAAAGGGGCATGGAGCAAGATGTGCCAGTCAAAGAGCATGCCGACCCCAACGAAAAAGAGCACTGAAAAGGCGTCTTGAAAGGGAAGGGTTTCACTGGCAGCTTTGTGAGCAAAACTTGACTCACGCATCACGGCGCCCGCAAAGAAGGCACCGAGAGCAAAGCTCACTTGAAAGACGGACGCGGCTCCATAGGCGACACCAACCGCAATGGCCAAAATGAATAAGGTAAAGAGTTCGCGAGAGCCCGTACGAGCCACTTCACTTAATGCCCAAGGGAGAAGCTTGCGACCGGCAATGAGCATGACTGCAATAAAGGCGCCCACATTAAAAAGCGTTTTACCCAGTTGCCAAGCAATATCCCGCGCCGTGATCACGGTAGCGGAGTCATGGTTCGCTAGGCCGGCGACCACAGGCAGTAGCACCAAAATCAACACGGTGGCAATGTCTTCGACCACGAGCCATCCCACGGCGATTTGCCCATTCAAGGAATTAAGAATACCGCGCACTTCCAGTGCTTTGATGAGCACAACGGTGGAGGCGCACGACAAACACAAGCCGAGCACCAGCGCACGTCCCCAATTCCAATCCCACAGATAGTGGGCAATGAGCCCCCCTAAGAGGGTGGCGATAAACATTTGCAAAATGGCGCCAGGGACGGCAATCCCTTTGACTTTGAGAAGATCTTTAAACGAAAAATCTCGGTCGAGTTTATGGGTATATTGAAAGCAAGTCTTTGATTTAAAACAGAAAAATAATCAAAAAAGGCTTGCTTTTTTCTTATATATAGGGTATAATTTATACCTGTGAAATTACATCATTTGGAGCTGTCATGGCATTCGATCGTTCTTCCGTTAAAGG
>OOCP01000182.1_pt1 | contig 81161 bp, 66 predicted proteins | sample 1671511 | NCBI WGS metagenome assembly OOCP01 (sample SAMN06348164, study PRJEB24527) | human gut metagenome | biome: human gut; feature: ankylosing spondylitis patient; material: feces | host: Homo sapiens | place: China | collected 2015-10 | reverse complement strand
ATTCTATTCTGCTTAGGCAAGATAATTCCTCCATGACCCTCTTCATTTTATATCATGAAGTATTTTGACATAGAGGGATCTGGGTCCACGGCGTGTTTGAGCAAAGCACCATCGTAGGACGGCAAATCATCAGAAGACTGCACTCTCTAGGAAACTATAACAAATTGCTGGCATCTCAAGCGATCGTTATGTGTGTAGAGAATGAAATCTTCACTGAGCGATTCCTCAAAATGAGTTTCGATGAGTTGGATGCGAAGCATCAAAGAGAACTGAAACGATCTCGAATGGCTCATGACAACGGGAATACAAATCCAGACTATGAAACGACAGAACACCAAAATATAAGGAATGATTATGAGTAGTACTAACAAGTCCACGGTATTAAGCGACATTGAAAAATATTGCAAAGCACTTCGTATAAAGAGTTTTTATAGTGAACTTTGTACATTGCTTGAGGATCCTGAGACACTCAAAATGGGCCATTTAGACGTCATCCGTGAAGCATTGTTGAGTGAAATAACGCAACGCGATGAAAACGGATTGAAACGTCGGCTAAAATCAGCTGGACTCAAACATCAGGACGCCTGTGTAGAAAACGTCGACTACGAAGCCAAACGTGGGCTGAGTCCGGCAATGATAAAAACACTTAGCACCTGTGACTGGATTCGCAATGCTCAGAATTGCATTATTACGGGTATGACTGGGTGCGGGAAAACATGGATTGCAAGTGCACTAGGCAATGCCGCATGCAGACAAGGATTCAGTGTAAGATTTGTGAGAGTGCCGAGATTCTTGAAAGAGTTTAGCGCTCACCAGCAGCTAGACCAGGGCTTTCTCAAAGAGTTACGGGAGCTTCGCCGCATCGACTTGCTGATTCTAGATGATTGGGGTATTGGACAAATTGATGCAGGGAATCGCTCAGATCTACTAGAGATTATCGAGGATCGTTCTGGTGTAGCAAGCACGCTGGTTACGAGCGTGCTCCCCGTCAAAGTTTGGGCAGAGTACATCAAGGATGCGACATACGCGGATTCGATATTGGACCGCCTTGTTCGTAATGCACACCGTATCGACATGTACGGCGAATCAATGCGCAAGAAAACCAAGTACGGAGCAGTCCAAGTACCGCCACAGGAAAGCGAGGATTAAAGGGGGAAACGCTAGGCCAAAGATGGGCATTCATGTCAGAGGGCTTTGCCCTCCGACACCTCCCACGTTCGCCGCCACGTGGCTCGGGGAATGACATCAGGGATGTCATTCCCTGAGCCAAAGGCTTTGGCCCTGATTTTGCCTTGTAAAGTGCTTTCGCGGCATATCCTCGTCCCGGTGGGACTGCGGTATTCCACGGTCACTTGACAAGGCAACCTCAGCGCCCACCCAAAACAGCGGATGCTTTAGTATTAGATGAAATTTACAACGTATAGGGGGTTATCGATAGAAAATTGCTATTGATTGAACGGTTTTGAATGCCACCTAAGGGGCAATTTTAGGAGCCTGAAGGATGGAAAAATGGAGCGTTCACAAAATCAGAATCCAGTGTATTTGATATCGTTCATAAAATCAGAATCCCGTTCACAAAAATCAGAAATTACATAGGCTCGTGTTTTGAATGAGCGTTCCATCTAGAGCGATGTGGTGGTCAGCGCATACAGCATCGAGTCGGCGTTGATAAAACGCCCGCAACTTATCCACGTTCTTTCCGAGGCGGTTGACCAAGTTACTAATGCTGTTCTTTGAGAGGGCAGCTCCTGGAAAGTACTCACTAACAAAAGTGCGGTCATATTCGGTGGCGTATCTGCGCATGGTAATTGCTGGACGAAGCGTCTTGACCATAGCCACCGCCATGATCGTGATGGCCTCTTTAATTTCAAACACTTTTGTTAGGTCGGAAAACACATCTTCAGACAGCGATTTTGCAAACGTGGCTGCGCCATAGGAAAGTTCGGACACTTGGGTTGGCAGGGTCTTCTCCTGTAGAGGGACAAAGGTCATGTTGTAGATATGACCAATCACCTTTCCATTACGGGGCTGAGGATTGCCATTAGGGATGTATACGATTCCCGCCCGTTCGCGAACAGGGTACTGCTTTGGTCCTGGCTTTCCTGTGTTCAGAACAACGGTGTTAGTTGGGCGTTTGACTGCTCGAATCTCGGCTGGAACTTTCATAATAACCACCAAAAATATAGTACCTATATTATATACAAGTACTATATATAAGTCAAGGTTTTTTGGCTAAAAATTTTCGTTTCGAAGACGCAAAAAAGCCACAAATCACAAGGAATTTGTGGCTTTTTGGAACCCATCTAGTAAAATGAAAGAGTCCTACACTATAGTTCCCAAAATTGGGAACTTTTTATTTAATCTTTTCCATTATTGTCGTGATTGCGACAATTTACGCGTTGATAAAACGTTATGAAGCCCGCTTGGTATTAATTACCTCCGGCATTGTCATGGCGTTTGCCTCCTTACAACCAATGGTTTCATTCCAGCAGTTCGACAAGTCGATGACCAACAGTGCCCTGATCATCGCCATCTGTTCGGCCATGGGGTTTGCGGCGAGTGTGTCGCCCACAAAATGCGATGTGCACTTGGTGGCGTTATTGCCAAGATGGCCAATATGGAAGTGATGGAATTGATTCGTCACGTGAGTCCCGCATTACTGGGCTTTAGCATTGCCACGATCATTGGGATTACCTTAGTGTGCTTTATTTATCGCGACTATAAGAAGTCGCAACCCGGTGAAGCGACGGTGGAACAAGCTACGACCTTGGCGAACAATTTGCCGGAACGTGTCAACATTCTCTACGCGTTGGCTCCGTTGGTTCCGATTTTCATTTTGCTCTATGTCTCGCTTTTCACCTCGATGAAAATGAGTGTGGCCACCGCCATGATCATTGGGACGGTTTACGCGATCGCGGTGACGCGTACCAATCCGGCTAAGGTCACGAAAGAATTCTTTAACGGGATGGGCAAGGGCTATGCGGACATTCTCGGCATCATCATTGCCGCGGGCGTGTTTGCTGCGGGTCTTAAAGCCGCTGGTGTGGTGGACTTGCTGGTGAAGACCTTAACCTCGGCCAACGAATTGGCGCGTGCGGGTGGGGCATCTGGTCCTTACTTAATGGGGCTCTTAACGGGTTCGGGTGACGCGGCCGCGTTTGCCTTCAACGAAGCTGTGACGCCGCATGCTACGCAATTCGGTATGACGATTCCTTCGCTCGGTTACTTGGCGGTCGTCTCGGGTGCGTTTGGTCGCTTAAGTTCGCCGTTGGCTGGTGGGTTGATTTTAGTGGCAGGTATTGCTGCCGTGAGCCCGATGGATATCGTTAAGCGCACGATCCCAGTCATGCTTGTCTTACTCTTAAGCGCTTATTTTTTCTTCTAAAACCCTGTGACATCATTGGAGACCTCAACATGATTCAACAAAAACTCTCTGTCCTTGCGCTCTTAGGCGCTCTTGCCGCCCTTTCCGGTGTGTCCCAAGCCGCCGATGTGTCGATCTATGGCCGTGTGGATACGGGCCTCGTGTATCAAAACTATTTTGGCGACTCCGAAAAGAGCGACTCGTATGGGTTAGAAAGCGGACTCAATACCGCTTCGCGCTGGGGCATTCGTGGCAGTGAGCAAATTAACCCCGATTTGAGCGTGGGCTTCTGTTTGGAAAGCCGTTTTGGCTCGGATACTGGGGAACTGAAAGGAAACCGTTTATTTGAAGGGGGAGCTCAGGTGGGCTTAACCCATCGCCAGTTTGGGGAAGTGGCCGTGGGTCGTATTGCTGGGATTAACTCCGGTTCTGGCGCGTACGATTTGCAATTCTTTATGGATGCCTTTGGGGGTGGAACCTTTGGCACGGCCGTTGCCCCAGTCAAGTCTTCCCGTATGGATAACGTCGTGACGTATCGCTCGCCGACGCTCTCGGGCGTGCAAGTCACCTTGCAGCATGCGCTCAAGACCGATGCCCTTTCGACGAAAGACTTGGGGGATGAAGGGGAAGCGAGTGCGAACCGTTACTGGGGCGCTGGGGTGCGTTATAACGTCGGTGGCTTCAACCTCGTTGGTGTGTACGAAGCCTCTACCTGGGGTCATGACAGCACCGTTGGGGCCGAAAAAGACCGTCAAGTGTTCACGTTGGGCGGCAGCTATCGTGTGAACGATGTCCAGTACTATGTGCAAACGCAGTACTTCGATGGTGTCGAAAAGATCGACGGCATGGGTACGAATGACCGTGCAACCAACTTAAAGGGCTACGGGATTTATGCTGGCGCCCAAGTCTGGTTTGGTCTCTCGTCCTGGCAGACGATGGTGTATTGGCGTGACTACACGCAAAATAATCCCGCCAAGAGCGTGAGTTTTGATGGGCAGTCGATTGGCATTGCCACCAAGTACCTCTATCGTCCTTCCAAGACGGTCGATATTTATATCGGTGGGGCTTACTCGCAGTGGGACCGTGTCAAGGGCAATCAGGTGTTAACGGATAAGAGCTTTAACATCATTACGGGCGTGACGAAGTACTTCTAATCGGACGGCCTAGCGCGTCAGTGCGTTCATGACCAAATGATCAGGGTGCCCTAGGGGCACCCTGATGCGTTTTAGCCGACGCGATAGTGATAGCGATCGGTGAGCGAGAGCTGACGGTGGTATTCCACGGGTTGCTCGTTAAACGTAAAGGGAAGGCGTCGCACCTCCATCACCGGAATGGGGGGCGTCAGCGCGAGGGCGTTGCAGAGCGTCTCGGGCATGAGCACCGCCTTAAGCGTTTCTTCCGAACGGGTAATCGTGACTCCACAGGCACTCAGATAAAACGAGTAGAGCATTTTTTCTTCGTGGTGCATGAGGTTGTGGGCGGTTAACCGATGAAAGATGGCGGCGTTAGCCCACATTTCATCGTATGTGACAAGACGCCCGCGTGATTTGAGACAGCGAATCGTATGGATGACCTCGGCGCCTGGCTCCAGTGCTAACACTTGACGAGTGGCTTCTGGTGCGGGAATCGTTTCGAAGGTGAGTAAGTCGCTTGACGTGGAGACCAAGTCGTCCGACTGTGGTGTATCCGGAACCAGACGAATGTAGCGCTTATAAACAATCTCTTCGTTATGACGAAATTCCGCGACAAAGGTCCCTCGCCCTTGTTGACGAATCAGTAACCCCGAGTCGACTAAGAGTTTGAGCGCTCGGCGCATCGTGCCTTGGGCCACCTGAAATTCGGTGGCTAATTCGATTTCATTAGGGAGCAGTTCGCCAGGCTTCCAACGCCCGGCGTGGATTTGATTACTGAGAGCACGACTCACTTGTTCAAACAGGGTTTCTCGTCGTGGAAAGAGGAGATGGGCGGTGCTCGAGGAGGAGGGGGTCATCGCAAACGCTCCTAGAAGGATTAGGCCAAAAAGCTACTCTATCTTAACAAAAGTTTTTCTCTAAACGGCTACAACAAACCTCGCACTTGGTTTGCCATGTCCCAAAAAAACAAACCCTCGTTGCAAAATCGTGCAATCGAGGGCTCTTCCGCGAGGGTTTTAAAGCTCAGGTTGAGGCGTTAGCTGCCATTAACCCGCTTTGCCACCTTCAGCATTCGCTGTTTCATTCACAATATCCTTGAAATAAGAACCAGCGATAAAGCGAGGCTTGCGCATCGAAGGGATTTGGATGGCTTCACCCGTCGTGGGGTTACGGCCTGTACGCGGGGCACAGTCCACGGCACGGAATGTACCAAAACCAATCAGAGTTACCGGTTCTCCACGCGTGACGGCGGTCATAATTTCTTCAAATACCGTGACCACAATGCGGTCGGCTTCGGCCTTAGAAATGCCGTTTTTCTCGCTTACCTTTTCAACGAGTTCTAGTCTGTTCATAGGTTGCTCCGAATAATCTTACTGATTAGAACACTCAGTAAGACAACTTTTGAAAAAGTGGTGGCTTATAACAGTGCGCATGTACTCTGAATAAGCCAAGGCACACTGTCGTGCCAAACGTTGAGGTAGCCCAAACAGCCTCAGCGTTTTTTGTATCTTCTTGAGTCAGCCGCTCAGGTGCTTCTGCTTCAGAAGATTTTATTATCCGTCCCGTACCAGCAGGCTCCCAAACGAGAGGAGTCTGAGGGGAAGACGTTGGCTTTGATGACAATAACACCAAGCCTAATATACAGGTATTGTAACGAGCCCAGCAGTCCTTGTAATGTGGGCATTAACCCTTAGGAAAATCAACGGTCATTGATCGAACTAAGGGATTTGCACTTTTTTGGTGCATTATAGCCAAAAAATGCCACACACGAGAGTTAAAAAGCTTGAGTTCGTGGTTTTTACTGTACTACTAAATGAGTATATAATTAACCACGTAACGTGGGGTTTATCCTATTTGTTACAGAGAATTTACAATTAAGCTAAAAATACTGGTTGTTATTCTAGGAAATATCAGGCAATAATAACTAACAGAGACATAGCTGGAGGCTCTGACTCCCTCATAAGGGGTGTACCTCCAAAGTGATATATGAGCTAGCGCCATTCAATACAGTGGTTCTAGCTCTTTTTTTATTGTGCTTGAAAGAGCGACTCCCGTATCGTTTTAGCGTTGATCCCGTGGGATGAGGGCTTCGACTAAGGGCTTCACTTCCGAAAAATGTTTTAGGCTACTAATGCAACGGCGCTTGGCGCGGTAGGTGAGCATGGACTCTAAACTCTGGCGCGTCATCTGAGCGGTGGCGTTGCCTTGACGCTCCGCAAAGAGCGCCAGCATATAGGCCGAATTGAGATTCACGGGCAAAATATTGCCCGCGACAAAAAAGCCTGCCAGCGTGGTGACGGCTTGGATATTACCGCCTTCGGCGGCTCGGCAGGTCCAGCGGAGGGCTTCACGCAGATTGACCGATTTTCCTCCTTGTCCCGACCAACACTGTAGTCCCTGGCGAAACTGAGCGTCTAGGTCCCCGGCGAGGGCCGACTCATTGAGCCAGAATTGTGCTTGCGCTTTGTCTTCGTCCGTGGGTTGCTTGCGGAAGTATTTGTAGAGTTCGTACTGAGCAAAACTGTCCCCGAGGCGGGCGGCGCGTTCTAAGTAGCCCGCGCCTTTTTGCTCATCAGCCGGGCAACCAATCCCGTAGAGATAGTAAAGTCCCGTTTCGCGTAGTGCCTCTTGGTCGTCTTGCCCTGCGGCCAGGCGGTACCAGTAAAGGGCCTGACTTTGGTTTTGGTCTCGCCCCCAGCCTTGGGTATAGAGTCGCGCTAAAAGTTTTTGCGCTTCTAAATGGCCCTGAAAGGCGGCCTTTTCGATAAGGCGGGCTCCGTCCTCCAAATTTTGAGGGCACCCCTGACCACGCAACATCAGTAGCCCCATTAAATACATCCCTTCCACATGCTCGGCTTCGGCAGCAGGGCGCACAAGGCGCATGATGGTGCGATTGGTGTTACTTTGTTGACCCGCATTGTGCAGGTGGTGATAGGCCAACTCCACGCGTGCGTCGAGGTTGCCGTGACGCGCAAGGCTTTCTAAGCGATTAAGGTGAGCCAGTGCTTCTTCCCCCGTGGGTGGGCGTTTATGAACGACCCCACCGAGCAAATCCACCACGCTATGCGTGGTGATGGGCTTTTCGGGTAGGGGAAAGCGAGCGTCAGGGATGCGAGGCACGTCGGAGACTTCCTACAAAAGCACCCGATTAGGGGCGTGTGGAGCCCGAGGGGAGCTCATTGGCAGGCGTGGGCGTCGTGGGTTCAACCTTACTCTTACCCGAGGCGGGATCACGCTTAATGATGACGGCGTCGGGTTGACTTGGGGTCACGGGCGAGGAGAAACCAAAGAGCGACATCGCGAGACCAATCGAGACGGTGGTCATCACATAGAGCACCCAAAAGAGACCCGCAACCACCAAGGGACGACCTAAGGGCTTTTTCTCCCACTTGCTCGGGTCCAGGGCTTTAATCGCTTTCCACTGGTGACGTCCCGAACTCACAAACCAGACCACCCACATCACGAGGGCAAAGTAAATGCCCGCATAACGCATCAAGGGTTCGTCCACAAAGACCACCTGCATACCAATATAGAGGATCACGAGCCAAATACAGGTTCGAATCCATTGGCGCGAGCGCCGTGCCGCAGGTAAATCGCGTAACGTGTCCCAGTTTTGGGCTTGTAAATAGGCACCAAAAATCGGGGTAAAAACAAACGAAAGCAAAATAACGGGAAGCGGCGAATACAGGGCCAAAAGTTCTTTGCGAGCCATAAACGGTGTTCAGTTAGTGGTGAAGCAAACGAAGGGCATCACCCATAGTAGTGAGCCTACGATTCTAGCGAATTTTGAGCCTAAGGAGTCTGGGGCGAACGAAGAATCTCATTTCGGAGCAGTCTCGAAGGCAAGGATTTTTTTTCACTCCTGCCCGAAAAAGGCGTTAAACTGCCTAAAGCAAGTTGGACAAACAAGGACGACAATCACGATGCATACTGAACGGTTCACTTTACGTCGAGCGCTTTGGCTCACTAGTCTTGTGGGACTGGTGGGGGCGCTGAGCGCGTGCTCGTGGTTTACGCCCAACGACACGAACGCTTACGCCAATGCCTACCGCGTGTATGAATCCCCCTGTGTGTTGCCCGAAGGGGGGCATTCCCCAACGCTCGATGTGATGCTACTTAACGCAATGAAAGATCGTGGGCTCACGCCGCAACTCATTGCGACCGAAGACGACATTAAGACCAATGCTTGTCGCATCGTTGTCCGCTTTAGTGTCGAAGACGGGCAAACGGTGGCCCTGGGTGTCAAAGGCATGAGCCTTTTTTACCGCGACTTAAAAACAGGGGAAACCTACTGGGTGGGGATGGGTAACCATAACCGCTATCAAATGCCCACACGTCTTGGCGCTCCCACGGATAAGTTAGACGCCGGACTCTTGATTCGTCAGCTCGTTGAACGACTCTTTCCTGAGCGATTAGTCCCGGAATATTCGCCACCCGCTCCGTAAGCCAACGTCGCCTATCCTCACGAAAACGATTTCGCTACCGCCCGACGGAGGGTTTGGGTGGTTAAATCGAACTTAACCTATGGTTAAGGAAGTGAAATTCTTTTATCTAAGTCAAAAACTTGTGAGTTAGACCTAGGATACTCCTTTGGTATTAAGCATAAAGGTACGATATTCCCTACAATTAGGGGTATCGAATGAGCACCAAAGTAAGTCTCATCCGTGCGGACGGAATCTGGCAGAGTCGTTCGCAGCAACCCATCAAACACTGCTATTGGGGAATGTAAGTGGTGTTTGGCGTCATGGTGTTGCCATGAGAGCACCCACGTTAAATATGTCGGGGGACTACTTTAACGTACGAGGACTCTCAGGTCGCTCTTAAAGCGCAAAACCTTAAGAGCTCGACCCATTTTGAAGGGAAGTTTAAGTGTTGAGTACTTAAACTTCCCTTTTTTCCTATCGTCGCCTGCCAATCCTACACCTTGAGGTATCGGGAAAACGCCTAGACCGCAACCGACAAAAAGTCCGCCACTTCTGAACTCTTGTTCACAACTCAATGTTACAATAATAGGGTTTTCCCTAATAAGAAAGAATGCGTTCGCAAGCCCAACCGTTGTGAGCGCTAGCGTTGTTGTTTGTGAGTGAAGAGTGTGTTATGACGAAAGAAGAAGAAAAAATCGTGCAAAATCCAGCAGTTGAGGACCCAACTGCACCCCCTGGCCAGCCCTGGCAAGCCGTGCTCACGATTCTGACGGCCAGTGCCGTGTTGATGTCGGTGAGCTACACCATGTTGATCCCATTCTTACCGGTCTATCTGACCGATGAACTCCATGTGGCCGCGGATCAGGCCAAATTCTGGAGTGGTTTAATCTTTTCCATCAGTTTCTTGATTTCCGGCATCATGGCGCCCATCTGGGGGGCGATTGCCGATAAGCGTTCCCGCAAATTAATGGCCGTACGTGCTGCCATTTTGTTGTCGGTCTCCTACGGTTTAGGGGGGATCGTACAAAACGAATGGCAACTCTTAGCGATGCGTGCCTTCCAAGGGTTTGCTGCCGGACTTTGGCCCGCGATTCTTGCCCTCATGACGAGCTATGCGCCGCAGAAAAAAGTCGGCTTTTGTATGGGGATGATGCAGGGCGCAATGACCGCCGGGGGTGTGTTGGGCCCACTCGCTGGCGGACTCTTAGCGCATTGGTTCGGGATGCGCATGACGTTTTTCTTGGGCGCAGCGTTCCTCTTTTTAATCACCATTATTTTGATGGTCTACATTAAAGAGCCCAAAAAGCCTAAGGCCAAAAAGATCGAAAGCGATAAACCCAAACCAAAACTCACCCAAAACCCGGTGGTGCGCCGTATGTTGTTAGCAGCGGCCGTGGCACAGTTGAGTTTGCTCCTCGTGCAGCCGATTATGCCGATGTATATCGGGGAACTCTCGGGGCATGCGGGCGACATTGTATTGGTGACCGGGATTGTGTTCTCGGTCGTGGGGATTTCGGGCGTGGTGGCGGCGCCGATTTGGGGGGTCGTTTCCGAAAAAATCGGTTTTCGTCCTGCGCTTTACACCGCGCTGTTTGCGGCCGCGCTCTTTAATATGATGCAAGCGATCCCCGAAGGGTTATATGGCTTTGCTACGTGGCGCTTCATTGGGGGGTTAGCCTTTGCCGGGGTCTTCCCGATGATCAACTCCATCTTAACGATGAGCACCAACCCCGAGGACCGTGGTCGTATCTTTGGGCTCTCCTACACCGCGCAACAAGTCGGTAACGTGATTGGCCCGATCCTGGGGGGCGCGATTGGCGCGGTGTTACCGCTCAAGTGGGTCATTTTCCTTTCGGGGATGGTACTACTGCCGATTGTGATTTACCTGTGGGCCAAACGACCCGCGGTGGAAGTCACCACTCACGGAAAAGAAGCCAATTTTGACTAAGTATCAAAGCCTCTCAAGGGATTAAAAACCGCAAAAAATCCCATAAAAAGGGGAGAATGTCGATGGTGAAATTACGACATTCTCCCTATATTTTTGTCGTTCAGCTGATAGAATGGGGGCGTTACGATTCCACTATGAGATGTGATGTGTCCCGTACCCATCTCCCCCGATGTTTACCTAGTCTGCTGTGATTAGGGGTGCTCACGCTCACGTCTGCCCCAAGCCTTATGGACACTTTTATTCTTGTTGTTCTGACGCTCTTAGGAGCGCTTGCCATTATCGACTTGTTTGTCGGCGTTTCTAACGACGCGGTGAACTTTCTCAATTCTGCAGTGGGTAGTCGCGCCGCTTCCTTCAAAGTTATTATGACCGTTGCCAGTTTGGCGGTGCTTCTCGGGGCGACTTTCTCCTCGGGAATGATGGAGGTAGCCAAAACCGGTGTACTACGACCCGAATATTTCACCTTTAAAGAAGTGATTGTGGTCTTTACCGCGGTGATGGTCACGGACGTGTTACTGCTTAATACGTTCAACTCCTTGGGGCTACCGACGTCAACCACGGTGAGTATCGTCTTCGAACTCCTTGGGGGCGCTACGGCCATGGCCTGCTATAAAGTGTGGTCAACGGGTGCCCCCTTTACGGACTTAGGGCTTTACATCAATTCCGGAAAAGCCCTCGCGATGATTATGGCGATTTTGGTCTCCGTGGTCGTAGCGTTTATCTCCGGACTTATCGTTCAATATCTCTTCCGTGTTGTTTTCACATTCCACTTTGAGCGCTATTACAAGTGCCTCGGTGGCCTCTTTGCTGGGGTGTCGTTCTCAGCGATTTTCTACTTCCTCGTTTTAAAGGGCCTTAAAGGCGCGAGCTTTATGAGCCCGGAAGCCATTGCCTGGGTGGATGCGAACTCCTCGATGCTACTGCTCTCGTGCTTTGTGATCGTCTCTGTCTTAGCACAAATCGGGATTCTCGCATTGCGCCTCAACATTTTCCCGCTCATCATTTTGGCCGGCACCTTTGCCCTAGCGTTTGCCTTTGCGGGTAACGACTTGGTGAACTTCGTCGGGGTACCTTTGGCTGCCTTAGAAAGCTTCCATATCTTTAGTGCACAAGCCGGGGCCGATGCCGCGACCTTTACGATGGAGGGGCTTCGCGAACAGACCACGACGCCCACCATTTACTTATTGGGCTCTGGCATTGTGATGGTCTTGACGCTCTGGTTCTCGAAAAAAGCCCACCGCGTGATTCGCACCTCGATTAGCCTAGCGTCCGCGACCCGTGGGGGGAAAGAACAGTTTGGTTCTTCGTTACCTGCACGTATTTGTGTGCGTAGTGCGATTCGCGTGAATGAAATCCTGCACCAGATTATTCCGGCCGGTGTGTTTGCGGAGTTGGGTAAGCGCTTTGAGCCCAAGAAGATGCAGCCCGACGAGATTCCGCTCCCCTTTGACGCGATCCGTGCGTCGGTGAATTTGGTGCTCGCCGCGGGGTTGATTGCCTCGGCGACGAGCTTAAAACTCCCCTTGTCGACCACGTACGTAACGTTCATGGTGGCGATGGGCTCCTCGTTAGCCGACGGAGCGTGGGACCGTGAAAGTGCGGTCTACCGTATCTCGGGCGTGTTAACGGTTATCAGTGGCTGGTTTATGACCGCCTTTACAGCCTTTAGCGCCTGTGCGATCTTCTGCTCGCTCTTTATTTGGTTAGGTAAGGGCTTTATCGTGGTGATGATGCTCGTTGCGCTCGTCTTTGTGGTGAAAACGAACTTTTTCCACAAAGAGTCCGACGAAGAAGTCACCAGTAAGATGGTGGCTAAGGGCGACAAACAGAGCGTGCGTCAGCTCTTAACGAGCTCGGTGGACCATAACCTCAAGACGACGTTGACGATTTTTGCTTCGGGTTTAAAGGCCTTCTTAAAGGAAGACGAAATGGCCCTCAAGCAACTTAAGAGTCAAGCGGGTGCGCTCTACGACGATACGGCCACGGCTCGTGGGGTTTACTACAACATGGCCTTGGAAGGTGAACATGGGACGAAGTCGGACCGCGATGCGCGTAACTTCTACTACCGTGCCTTTACGAGTATGAAGGAAGTAAGCCATGCGTTACGTGACCAAATGGGGGTGGCGGACAACTACGTGGCCAACTGCCATTCGCCCTTTACGGGCAGTATGGCGGAAACGACGGAACGCTTGGCCCAGGAATTGGAGCGTTTGCGCACGAATTTCACGAACCGGGAATGCCGTCGTGTGTTGGCCTTCTTAGAAGAGGCGCAACGCCAGTTCATGACCCACATTGGGGAAGAGCAAGTTTCGCTTCGTAAGAGCGAACTCTATTTGGGCTATATCCTCTACGCCCGTGAAGTGATTAACCGCTACATGATGGTGAAACTCTTGCAGCGTGAGTTGGAAAGCGGCTTAGACCCGTACCGACGTCAACGCCAAGAAGCCGAAATGGTCGAACCGATTCGCCCCTCGGAGCGCTAACCCGCCAAGAGGCAAAAAGCCCGCTTCAGTCTGTGTCTGAGCGGGCTTTTTTAAATGGGTTAAGTGAGGTTTAAAAAGCGTTGGCGCGAGCATTAATCCAGAACGTGACGGCCACGCGAATCCTTTTTCATGATGCGCTCTTGTTGGCGTTTCCATTCTTTCTTACTTTCGTCGGCACGTTTTTCAAACTCTCGTTTCCCACGGCCTAAGGCGATATTGACTTTCACTCGACCCTTGGTAAAGTGGATATCTAAGGGGACGAGCGTATAGCCCGCCCGTTCCACTTTGCCAATCAGACGCATAATTTCACGCTTATGCATCAAGAGTTTACGAGGACGGTTGGTTTCCAACGTTTCGTGCGTACACACTTGGTCAGCGGGCGTCAGGTTAGCGTTACAGAGAAAGAGTTCTCCTTGGCGAACCATGACGTAGGCGAGATTAATGTTGGTGCGTCCCGCCCGAACGCTTTTGACTTCCCAACCCCGTAAGACAATACCTGCCTCGAACCGATCTTCGATCGCGTAGTCATAATGTGCGCGACGGTTAACGATGTTCGCCATGACAGTGTTTCCTTTTGGGTTCAATCGGGCGTCGATAGCCCTGTTTGAGCGCTGAACGTCTCACGACGTCCCCTCTCGCTATCGCTACCCGTTACAATACCATCACTTGCGCCGTGAGGGCTCCGGTGTTGGAGACTCACGTGGGACGCAGAGTGCTTTTGCGAAGGTCGTTCTATTTTAGAGGAAGCTCAATACGCATGCAAATAGAAGTCATTTTGGTCCACGCCAAGGGCCTTGAATCCGAGTCACTGACGCTCGCCGACGGCGCAACGGTTGCTGAGGCCCATCGGGCATCGCGGTTTGCCAGCGAAGCGGGGGATGCGTATGCTCTTTGGGGTCGTAAGGTGCGCCCCGAGGAGCCCTTAACGCCAGGGGCTCGCTTAGAGATTTGCCGCGCCCTCATCTGTGACCCGAAACTCGTGCGTCGCGAGCGTGCGCTGGCCCAGGGCGACATCCGTGTGATCACTGCCGGTCGCCACGGGGGACGCAAACACCAACGCGTCAAAAATCCCTAAGACGCGGATTTTTTGCCCGTTGACTTCGCTCTCGGGCAAGATCTAATGACTAAGTCGTAGTCAAGTTGTTAGAATAACGCTATTGCTAGTCAACTCCTTTCGCGAAAAGCGACGTACAACCCAAAAGAAGACAACGATAATCGACCTCAATCATGAGGCGACCGTGCGTGTGGTTTGCTCAACGCATCCTCCTGGATGCCCCTCAGGCAATCAAACACACGAGCGGTGAGCGTGATGGAATCTCTCGAGTGGACAATCACACCCGAGGATCCGGCGGTCCCCATCGCACGGATCACGGTGAGACTCGCGTTGTGTACGACGACTTTCGTAGCCTCAAAACAAAAACTCAAAGGAATTTATTGTGGATTGGTTATCTAATATGGTGTCCGTCATCAACGGCTATTTGTGGAGCTATGTCCTCATTGCCATGTTGATCGGGTTGGGACTCTGGTTTTCGATTCGAACGAAATTTGTCCAGATTGTGCAGTTGCGTGAAATGTGCCGCCTCGTGACCGAGGGCGCGTCCGCCAAGCCGCGTGAAGGGCACATTTCGACCTTCCAAGCGTTCTGCGTCTCGACCGCTTCGCGCGTGGGGGTGGGCAATATCGCTGGGATCGCGATTGCGGTCGTGGCAGGTGGCCCAGGGGCCATTTTCTGGATGTGGGTGATTGCGACGATCGGTGCTGCCACGGGTTTTGTGGAAAGTACCTTAGCGCAGATCTATAAGGCGCCGCGCCGTGGGGGTGGCTTCTTAGGGGGCCCAGCTTACTACATTGGCAACGTCTTAAAGAGCCCCTTCTTTGCGTGGCTCTTTGCCGTGCTCATTTCGGTCACCTACGGGTTAATCTTTAACTCCGTGCAGGCCAATACGATTGCCGCCTCGGTGCAAACCACCTTTGGCGTTGAGCCGATGTACACGGGCGCGGTCGTGGCCATCTTAGCCGGGGTGATCGTCTTTGGTGGGCTCACCCGTATTGCCAAAGTCGTGGGCTATATGGTGCCCTTTATGGCCTTTGCGTATTTGATTATTGCCGTGATCGTGACGGTCATGAATATTACGCTCGTGCCGAAAGTCTTCGCGACGATCTTCTCGTCGGCCTTTAACTTTGATGCGGCCTTAGGGGCCACGATCGGTACGGCCATGATGACCGGTATCAAGCGTGGGCTTTTCTCGAACGAAGCCGGTATGGGCGCGGTCCCGAACGCGGCGGCAGCGGCGGATGCGACGCACCCGGTGAAGCAAGGTTTGGTGCAGGCCTTGGGTGTCTACTTTGACACGATGGTCGTGTGCACGGCCTCTGCGATGTTGGTGCTCTTAGGGACCGAATGGAACACGTCGGGGAAAACCGGGATTGAGCTCGTGCAGTTAACGCTCGCGGGTCAATTAGGCGGTTGGACGAACTACTTCATCACGGTCGTGGTGCTCTTTTTCGCCTTTAGTTCCATCATCGGGAACTACTTCTATGGCGAAATCAACATGGACTTCATTAGCCGCAATCGTGCAGCGTTGCCGATTTTCCGCTTCTTGGTGGTCGTGATGGTCTACTTGGGTTCGGTGGCGAAACTCTCCTTTGTGTGGGACTTGGCCGACCTCTTCATGGCGATGATGGCCATGTTGAACTTGGTGGCGATTGCCCTCTTAGGGAAGTACGCCTTTATCGCCTTGGATGACTACGTGAGCCAGAAAAAGGCGGGTGTGATGAATCCAGAATTCGATCCGAAGGTGATGCCTTGCCACGACGGTATCCTCGCGTGGCCGCGTCACAAAGAGGAAGAACTCGAACAGTAATCCTTTAACCAAGGGGGATTCGATCGACGCTCAACGGTTCGCGGTTGCGCGTCGAAACGAGGGGAGGGGAACCTCCCCTTTTTCTTTTTTGAGGAATAGGTGGCACGCGTTTTCGTTCAAAATGGGTGTGAATACCTCGCCTATCCCCGATGGGAGAGGTAAAAACCATCTCTCAAGTATTAATACTTTGTAGGTAAGTATTAAATAAGTTACTGATATGTAAGATAAAAAAGTTGTGTATTAGGGTTTTCCCTTTCCCTTACCATTGGCTAATGCCGAAATTCTTAAAGACATCTTAAACTTAAGATCACGATAAGAAAGTGCTCACCCGTCTGTTGTCAACTCCAAGCGAGAGCAGACTGAGGAATCAATAAGAACCCCTCTTCTTATCGTCTACCCCAAGGAGATCATATGTCTAAATTCAATTTCAAGCCCTTAGCGCTTGTGACGGCCGTCTTAGGGATGGCCTTTAGCGCTTCGGTCTTTGCCGCTGGTGCTAACCAGTGTGCTGCCTGTCACGCTAATGTTGCTAAGGATCATGCGGGTGCGGTGCACGCCAAAGTCGAATGTGCCGCTTGCCACAAGGGTACCGAAGAACATTTGAAGGATATGAAGAAGCGTCCGGAAACCAATATGGATCCGGCCAACTGCGGTGCCTGCCACCAAGAACAGTACAAGTCGCTCTACACGATGAGTGACCGTGGGGCTCGCCTCTCGAAGAAAGAAGCCAATGGTCCTGCGCCTGACCCCTTCTTTGACCGTGCTTTAGGTGCGCACGGCTTCACGAAGGAACACGACGAACCGCGCGGTCACGCCATGATGGTGATCGACCAGTTTGCGGTGGACCGTGCCTTCGGTGGTCGCTTCCAGCCCAAGGATGGTTGGCTCTACTCCACGTTGCCGGATGGCAAGTCCTACAAGGCTTGGGATGTGTTGAAGGATTTGGAACCCACCAGTAACGGTCAGAAGTCCTTCTTGCCGGGTACGGCCACGGCTGCGAACGCGGTGTGCTGGAGCTGCAAGTCCTCCGACGCGATGCTTGACTGGGCCTACATGGGCGACAAGGTTGACGGTGCCAAGTGGAACCGTGGCTCGGATCCTGTGCAGCTCGTTCGTACCGTTCAGCACGCGATTAACTGTAACCTCTGTCACGATCCGCACAGCGGCAAGCCGCGTGTCGTGCGTGACGCGTTGATCGATGCGATGACGCGTGACGATGATCAGAACGTCTACAAGCTCAATGCTCACAACCCGACCACGCTCGAAGTGCGTGACGCCGGTGTCCGTGGCTTTACCCGTAAGCTTGGCTTCTTGGGCCGTGCCGATAGCCGTTTGATGTGCGCTCAGTGCCACGTTGAATACGTCTGCAACCCGGGTATCGATGCCAAGACCGGTGAAAAGATCGGCTTTGATAACCGCTTAACGAACCACTTCCCGTGGAAGAACGCGGACCAGATCGATGCGTACTACGACAAGATCGGCTTCCGTGACTTCAAGCACAACCGCACGGGTGCCTTGTTGGTGAAGATGCAGCATCCGGACTCGGAAACCTTCTTTGGTTCCAAGCACGATAAGGCTGGTGTGGAATGCCAGAACTGCCATATGCCCAAGGTGAAGGACAAGAATGGTAAGACCTACACGTTGCACTGGGCGACGTCGCCGAAGCACTACGTGAAGGAAACCTGCTTGACCTGCCACAAGGACAAGACGGAAAAGCAGATGGTCACGTCGATCGATACGATGAAGAACCACTTCCGTGGCAAGTTGCGTGAAACCGAAGCTCGTATGAACGACATGTTCGACGCGTTCGACTTAGCCAAGGTCGCTGGTGTGGATGAAAAGGTCCTCGAAGAAGCCCGCAAGTTGCACTCCGTGGCTCACTTGAACTGGGAATACTGGACCGCTGTGAACGGTGCTTACTTCCACAATCACGAAATGGCGATGCGTAGCTTAGCCAAGGCTACGAAGGCTGCCACCGACGCCTCCGCCCTGTTACGCAAGGCGATTGATGAAAAGGCTGCGGCGAACGCCAAGAAGTAATCGTCCAGATGACTTAAGTCGCTAGACTAGGACGGGCGGGATCGATACTCGGTTCCGCCCGTTTCCGCTATAGTTAGAGTCTTGCGTGCCGAGGTGTGGCCCCCAAAAGGCCCCTCGCTACCCAAAATCATTCCCCCTTCGTTTTGACTTTTATCCCCAAGGAGTCACTTGTGTTCACCGCCGATGAATTAACGCTTTATGCCATTTTCCTTGTCATGGTCGTGGTGGCGTTCTTATTTGTGGTCCCCACGCTCAGCAAAGTGAGTAAGAATGCGCACGTGGATCGCGAAAGCGAAACGCATAAACGGGCGCTGCGCGAAGCGCTCAAAGGCGAATACGAGCGACTACAAGATGAAAAGCGTCTGGGCAGTCTGACGGACGCCGAATACCGTCGCATGGAAGAAGATATCGAGCGCCGTGCGCTCGAAGAGGCAAGCCAAATCGAAGCCAATACCGAACGCAAAGCCTATTCACCCGCCGTGGTGATTGCGTCGGCTGCGGCCCTCATTGCCGTCGTGACGATTATGGGCTATGGGCTCAAAGGATCGCCCGAATTGATGCGTTTGGCGGACTCTCAGAAGGTCTTAGAAGGGAAAGCCGATATCCCGCAATTGGAACTTTACTTAAAGGACAACCATAAGGACGGCCGTGCGTGGGTGCTGCTCGCGCGTAAACGTGCCGAAAAAGACGATTTTGAAGGGGCGATTGTCGCGTACCGTACGGCGCGTGAGGTGATGACGAAAGTGCGCCAGGACCCGGATGTGGCGCTTGAGATGGCCGCCGCCCTCGTGACGACCCGTAATAAGGCGCATTTGAAAGAAGCGCTTCCCCTCTTAGAGAACCTTCATACGCTCACGCCCTCGGATTTACGCGTCACACAACTCTTGGTGATGACGGCCACCGAAATCGAAGAATGGAAAGTGGCTGCGGACGCCGTCGAGTCGCTCTTAACGAATATGTCGCCCGATAATCCGCAGTACATGGAAGCGCGTGAGATGCTGGATCGGTTGCGTCAGATGCAGCAACGCGTTGAGAAACTCGAAAAACTTGAAGCGCAAAAGCAACGCTTGCAAGGAAAGTAGTGCGCCCACGCTCTCACCAAGCCCAAATACTCGGAAGCCCACGTCGACGTCTCTCGGCGTGGGCTTTCTCGGTGTGCTCGGCATGAGCATGTGTTAATGGGTGAAAGTCCCTAGAGGAGCCTAGCAGTGGCAACCTCATAGCTAATGGCAAGGTACGTGTCGTGAGGCACGGGCTGAAAGAAGCCGGAGGCAAACCCTTGATCTGACGAACAGAAACCACATAAGGCCAGAAGTGGAGGATAAGCCTGCCGAACAAGGTGAAGTCCATAACTGCTCGGATCCACTATGGTAGATGTGGCAGATACATGAGGGGAAAATACATGTTCTTACCCGAGGAGGCCTTGCGGACGCGGTCGAAAGACGCGGAGTAAAGCTTGCCGCAAGGAGTCAGCAGAGGTCATAGTACTGAGTCGATGGGGCTCAGGAAGGACTGAAATTAACAACTGGATCTGTCCGACGTAGCCAACGATCAGACAACTGTAGAAATGGGAAACCAGCCCGACGTGAAAATAAGGCAGTACTTGACGATAGCGAAGGGAGGCAGTGGATTGACGGACGAGAAGGAACAAACAGAGCCAAACAGACGACAACGCATGGTAACACTAGAATCCATCCTCGAAAGAGGGAACTTGAATAAAGCTTGGAAACAAGTCAAAGCGAACAAAGGCAGTCCAGGGGTAGACGGCATGCCCGTTGAAACGCTCTTGGAGCACCTGAAAACGCATGGTTCCGAAATAGTGGAAAGCATAAAGGCTGGGAAATACACACCCCAGCCCGTACGTCGTGTCATGATCCCGAAGGAGGAGAAAGGAAAATTCAGACCACTAGGTATCCCAACAGCAATTGATCGATGGATCCAACAGGCAATAGCCCAAGTACTTAGCGCTGAGTACGAACCCGTATTTAGTAACCATAGTCATGGGTTCCGTCCTGCACGCTCCTGCCAAACGGCAAGAGAAGAGGTCCTGAGACACGCAAACGAGGGTAGACGATGGGTCGTAGATCTCGACCTTGCGAAATTCTTCGACACAGTCAACCACTCGAAGCTACTGCAAATACTCTCCGATAGGATCAAAGATGGCAGAGTGATCTCACTCATCCACAAGATCCTGAGAGCCCCGATCGCGGAAAACGGACTATGCACACCGAGCGAGATAGGAACTCCACAAGGAGGCCCTGTTAGCCCAATACTGGCTAACATTATTCTCAATGAACTGGATCATGAACTCGAGAAGCGAGGACACGCCTTTGTGCGGTACGCTGATGACATGATGATCCTGTGCAAGAGCCGTAGAGCGGCGGAACGAACCCTGAGAAATTTAAAGCCCTTCATCGAAGGGAAGCTCTTTCTGAAACTGAACGAAGAGAAGTCGAAGATCTGCTACATTGCGGACCCAAGACTTAAATTCCTAGGCTTTGGATTCTGGAGCGCTCGCAAGGGGGAAATAAAGGCACGACCACATCAGAAGTCTAAAGCGAAATGCATAGCTAGACTCAAAGAGCTGACACAGAGGAATCGAGGGCAGAGCCTCGACACCTACCGCCAGAAACTCGAGCAGTTTGTGCGAGGCTGGGTAAATTACTTCAAAGGCACCGCCCTTGAAGTGTTTATCAGAGAGACGGACAAGTGGTTGCGGAGACGGATACGTCAAATATACTGGAAACAGTGGAAGAAGACGAAAACCAAGAAGGCAGGGCTAATAAAGTTGGGAGCATCAGAGGAAACGGCAAAGATGTGGGCAAACTCGAGAAAATCCTACTGGAGGATTGCAGGAAGCCATGTCCTCGCCACTACACTGACAAATGAATTTCTCCGAAACCAAGGGTGGAAATGCCTCAGTGATATTGCCTGAGAATATCATGAGGGTCTAAGTTGTTAATAACCGCCCACTACGGAACCGTACGGTGGGTGGTGTGGAAGGGGCAAGCGGGACATCCTGCTTCCCCTATCCGATCTTAAGCGGGTACCGTTAAGTACGGATCGGCGCCTGTGAAAATGGGCCACTCGGTCGTAAGCCAAGGCCCCTGGAGGGCGGCCTCCACCTGATCCCAATCGTCACCCAACCGTACGATGAGTTCTGCGGCATCCTCCGTGGCTTCACTAAAGAGTTGAGCGCGAAGGAGCGACAAAGCAAAGTCCGCCCAACTCACAAAGCGCACGGCCGCTTCGGTCGTCAATCGTTTGGCATAGGGCAGCAGGGCCGTTTCGTTTAACATCCCCATGCTACGCGCTAAGTGAATCAGGGCAGCGGCTTCGGAAATCTCCCAGGCCCGTAAGGCCGTCCAATCGTAGAGCTCACGATTGGCATCAATCACCATACGGCGTCGGGTGATCTGCCGAGCATCCGCTTCACTCACGGTCTGGTTATGAAACCCGCTCCAACCTAAGCCGGTCGTATTTTTGAGTAACCCACGAATGTCGGGCACTTGAGCCAAGCGACGGAATTCGCGGGTCAACGGAGCCCCCTCTAAGGTATGCAAAAACCGTTCATCCAAGTCGCCCGGCGACATGATGGCGAGTTCGGTCGAGAGTTTATGTAAGACTTCGTGCTCCGGAAAGGTTTCTCCGAGCGTAAACCCATTTTTGTAGAGGGCAAAACGGGCCAATTCCTCACTAAAGGGGATAAAGTCAAACGCATTCCAGGGGGTCTTTACCACCCGAACTGCGGCATCCGTGAGAAGCACTTCTTTCTCGCCCAGCCAATCGATCATCGACTGCAGGTCAGGGGCGGGGGTGAGGAGCTCTTGAGTATCGTCGTCAAACATGGGCGTCCTTTCTACGCACAAGGGGTCAAGCGGGGCGCGAGAGCGAGGGTAACCCTCACGCCGTCGATTACGGTGTTGGCTCTCAGTATATCGAGATTAGTCCGATCCTTCCAAACCAAATTCACCCGAAGGGCGCGTTTTGCGCTTAGGGTTCGGGGCGACGCGGTGCCTCCCGGGTTGCGGGATCGTACGCCTCGAGCGTCATTTCGCAGGGGCTACGCTTACAGTGAAAGACTGCTAGGAATTGGTCGCCGGCGCTGTCCGTCAAAATCAACGACTCTGGGCGGAACGCGTCACGATCCCGCTCCTCTAAGAGTTCCGGGAAGTAGCGAAGCTGCTTCGGACAGAGGTTTAACGCGGGGCGAATGCAGTGTCGGCACGTCATTAAGTCGGCGTGTTCCACGGCCTTAATTTCAAAGGCGGGCTGTAAGACCTGCGAGCCATGCATGGCATAGAAGCGTCGTGCCGCGTCGTTGGCGACATTGGCCTTAAAGCCCAGCAGTTTTTCGGGGTAAACGGCCGCTTCGTTGTGCGGCGCCCGCGGGGTGCGCACACGGTTCACTTCACGCTCAGCGAGTAGTCGTTCCACGGCCTCACGGCGCATACGGTTTGCGAGCGATGCGGGCACAAAACTCACGACCGAAGGGTCAATCGTGAGCGCCAGCGGATCCAATAAAAACGGTGTATCCCCAAACTTAAAGAGGTTTTTCGCGAGCGTCGCCTGGTTTTTCGTGGGGTCGCTCGCCAATTCTCGTGCGAAGGGTTCGTCGTGCGTGACGGTATTTTTCCCGTCACATAAGGTGAGCGCAAAGCCGGTGTCGGTTTCCGTAAAGGTGAGGGTCACCGGAATACGACGTTCGGCCGTTTTATTGGCAAGAAGTTTGGTAAAGGCCTGATCGCGATTCCGTAAGACCGTCATCCCCGTGCGTAAGCCTTCGGGGAACTCCCGGAAGCGCAAAACGAGGTCAACGACTCCCGCGTCTAGGGTGGGTTCAATACGGTTCACATTTAAGCCCACGAGCGTTTTACCGACTTCTTTGTCGCCACGATCGATGAGGTAGGTGAAACCGTCCCCATTGTTAAGCGTGACGCCTGCGTTGAGCGCCAGGGTTACGACACCCGCGCGAATGCCACGCACTTCGCCCACCGGAGTGCCCGAATTCTTGGGCGTATTCGGGTCAACGAGCTTATAGGGTTCGTCGTAATTTTTCCCGTGCACAAAGTAGTCCGTTGAGCCACGATTAAAGCTTTTATCCGGGTCGGGCGTAAAGGAGAACGTGCTCACACCGGACGAGGTGCGGGAGAGTTCGGGACGACGGGCAATGATCTTATCCAAGGCCTGACGGTAGTGCGCCGTGATGTTTTTCACGTACTGAATGTCTTTTAGGCGTCCTTCGATCTTAAAGGACGATACCCCGGCATCAATCAGAGCTTCCAAATTGTCCGTTTGGTTATTGTCTTTCAGACTCAAGACGTGCGCATTGCGGGCTAAGACTTGGCCCCCCAAGGTCGTCACGTCATAGGGTAGACGGCAAAACTGCGCACATTCCCCACGGTTGGCACTGCGACCTGTCAAGGCGTGTGAAATGTAGCACTGTCCTGAGTAACTCACGCAAAGCGCCCCATGAATGAAGTATTCGATGCGGGCGTGATTGAGCCGTTCATAGCAGGCACGCACCTCCTCGAGCGACAATTCGCGGGCGAGCACCATCTGCGAAAAGCCTACGTCTTCTAAAAATTTGGCCTTTTCGGGCGTACGGATGTCGCACTGCGTGGAGGCGTGCAGCTCAATGTTGGGTAGTTCCCCCATGAGTAAGCCCATGTCTTGCAAGATGAGCACATCAACGCCTGCGTCGGCCGCATCAAACGCGAGCCGCCGAGCCGCTTTTAACTCGGCATCATCAAAGAGGGTGTTGAGCGTCATAAACACTTTCGCATCGTAGCGATGGGCATAGGCCGCCAGACGCGCAATGTCGTCTAAGCTGTTGCCCGCTGACTGGCGAGCCCCAAAACTGGGCCCCCCAATGTAGACGGCATCGGCACCGTGATCAATGGCAGCGATGCCAGTGTCGGCATCGCGGGCAGGCGAGAGAAGTTCCAAACGGAAACGATCGTTACTCATGGGGTAGGGTGGTGTCTGTAAAAATTATTGTTGTTGGCCCGACTGTTTCACAAAGTCAGCAAAATTCGTGGTGCGACCATAAAGCGCAGGGTTCTTGGGACCGATCACCGCACAGCGTTCGATTTTGAGGAATTTGGCCAGTTCTTCGTCGCCCGCTTTTTCCGCAAAATTCGCAGCCGAATTTTCGCTATCCGTGCAGTAGTCACGGTAGGCGCCCGCCTTTAAGAGCACTTTCACGGCAGCGCGGCTCGGTTTGCGAGCGGCCATCATCAAGGGTGTTACCCCGGCGGAGGTTTGCGCGTTCACATCGGCCCCGGCCTTAAGTAAGCGCTCCAGCAGCGCAACATTACCTTCGGTGGCGGCGTAGTGAAGGGGCGTCCAACCTTTTTCCATATTGACGTTAGCGCCACGCTTTAAGAGCTCTTCCACGTCGTCCGGGCGGTTTTTAAAGACCGCTAACATCAAGGGCGTTTCGCCAAAGGCGTTGGCGTGATTCACGTCCACCAATTCGTTTTCGAGTAACACCTTCACCACGGCCCACGCGTCCGAGCGGTAGGCAAAGGTGAGGAGCGTATCCTTGTTGGGGAGCGTCAAGTTGGGGTTCATCCCTTTCCCGATGATTTCCTTCACCGTATTGACGTCACCGATCATGACGGCACGTTGGATACGGGTGATGTTGGCCCCCATTTCGTCCAACTCGGCCTGGGTAATGGCGGTGCCATCGGGGCCCGTCATCACGGCTTCTTCGGCGTGGGCAACACTGCCCATTGTTAAACTCAGTGCGAGGATTGTGCTCAAAAGCGTGGTTTTCAACATCATTTGTCTCCAAAGCAAAAAAACTATTCGGTGGCGCTCGATCCCTGCGATCAAAGGGCAGGGGCAGCTGGGTAGGTGAGTGGCAGCCCAAAAAAGCGAATCGCCGTTTGTGTGGTGGTACGAGCGACCTCTTCGGGGGTTACTCCATGGATCGTCGCCACCACGTTCGCAATGTGTGGAATAAACGTGGGTTCGCAGCGTTTACCTCGCATCGGCACGGGAGCCATGTAAGGGGAATCCGTTTCGAGCATGATTGACGTTAAGGGGAGTGCCCCACAGACTGCACGCAACGCGTCATTACGTTTAAAGGTGAGCGAGCCCGTGAAGCTCACACAGCCCCCTAAGTCCACCGCTTCCTTCGCATCCCGCTCGGTCCCGGAGAAGCAATGCATCACAAAGCCCATATCGCCCGCGTGTTCTTCACGCAGAATCGCGAGGGCTTCGGTTTCGGAATCCCGCGCATGAATCACCAAGGGTTTCTTTAAAATGCGGGCCGCTTCGATGTGGCGACGAAAACGCGCGCGTTGCCAATCCAAGGGTTCTTTACACCAGTAAAAATCTAAGCCCGTTTCGCCCACGGCGACGATGCCTGGCGCCGAGCAACGCTCCACAATCGTCTCAAGACTCACCTCGGGGACGTTTTCGTACTCAGGGTGCAAGCCCCATGCGCCCCAGAGGGTACCGGGGTACTGTTGGGTCAATTGAAGCACTTTTGGGTAATCGTCATCATCGCACCCAATCACAATCGCCGCCATCGTACCGGCGGCTTTCATACGGGTAATCACCTCGTCACGGTCCGCATCAAAATCGTCCGCCGTTAAGTGGCAGTGCGTGTCCATGACGGGGGTATCGGGAGAAATCGGCATAGGGAATGAGTTACGTTGCCCCGGGAGGGCAAAGGAAAATCCTAGGAAAAACCCTTATTTTAAAACGAGACTCGCCGAGGTTTCTCGGCGAGCGTCGTAAGAAAATTGCAAAAAAATTCGTTTTATGAGAGGGCGCGTTGGGCCTCACGCGTACGGCGACGTAGCCATAGGTACGCGAGTAGCGCATAGAGAAGCGTTTGTACCCCCATGAGCGTCACCTGTGGCATCACATCGGTGAGCCGTGCGCCGTCCTGCGAGAGACCGACAATCGCCTGCACCCCGGGGGTGGAGGGAAGACTATTGGCAACAATGCGGGTCAACCAGTAGGGGACGTTTTCTAAGGGCCAAATGGCGCCCGACATAAAGACGGCCGGGGCCGAGAACATCACGACCAACTGGCTCGTGAATTGGTTTGAACCCATCAGAGCCGTAATCATCAACGCAAAGGCCACCACATCGAGCGTAAACAGGGCCCCCACGGTGAAGACACCGACGGGGTTTTTGAGGGACCCATATTCGTTCACCCAAAAGTCAAACCCTTGCATGTATAAGAACCAGAGGTAGGCTAAAAGCGTAAACGCGAGGATGAGGGCGAGCGTTAAGCGGCCAGGCGTGCGTAACCCAGAGGCAATGGGCGTATGGCGGGGATCGCGCAACCAGCCCCCCAGCCCCAACGTCACCAGCATTAAAAAGATGGCTTGCAAAATGACGGGGCCTACTGCTGGCACGGTGTAGTTGCCGTAGCCACCGATTTCGTTATAGCGGTACTCCACAATGGCGCTCGGGTGCGCGAGTTTTAATTGGCGTGCGAGCACAGCCATCGGTGTTTCGGCTAAAAGGAGGCTCGCGGAGTCTTCTTTTTGGGTGGCGTCTAACACCACTCCCGAGAGGGCAGCTTGTAGCGCACGGCCTTTGACGGGGTAAGCGCCGTTACTCACTAAGTGCAACGTGGCGTTTTCGCCCCGCGAGAGACGCTCTTCGTAGCCAGACGGAATGGTCACGAGGGCAGCAGCCTTTTCTTCACGGTAAGCGCGCTCGGCTTCCCCGCGTTCGGTGAGGACCGCCACCAAGTCAACCGTGGGCGAGGCGTCGATCGCCATCGTGGTGCGCCGTGAAAGGGCACTCTGGTCCAAGTCGAGCACAATCGTCGGGATATGAGTGATTTGTTGGTTCCCGTAAGGCCACGCGTAAAACACCAAGTAAAAGCCCATTGCAAGCAGCGCAATCACGACCGTATCGCGGTCCGTGGCAATGCGCTTGAGGGTGGCGCCCACGGTGCGCAAAAAGCCAAAGGCGGGAGCTGGTTCCGTGGGGGGCGTGTCGCTTTCTACGGTCGCTTCTTGGCGTAACCAGACCTTTAAGCGTTCGGTATAAAAGAGCACCCCAGCGATGCCCGGTAAGACGACAAACAGGCCTAAAACGCCGATTGAGGTCATAATCGTGGCGGCAGGGCTCCCCAAAACCATGCATTCGCCTTGAATTTTGAGGTAGTGCGTTAAGGGTAGCAGGTGACCAAAGAAGACGGCACCTGGTGTCATCGATTCAAACGGGAAAGAGAACGAGGTAAAGGGGAAGGTCGGCGCAAAGAGTGCGACCGTGCCCGAAATCGCAATCACCCAAGTGAGCGACACACTCGTTAAAAAGAGCACCATGGCCGTGACCGCTAAAACGAGGACCACGGTCGCTAAGCACCAAAAGGCGAGCCCTAGAGCGGTTTGGCTGGCGGTGAACCCGGCCACCCCCCAGCCTTCGATCCCCGCGAACCAAGCGACCCACGCAAGGTCCACCAAGAGGTAAAAACCCATCCACGGAAGGAGTTTCCCTAAGAGGGCGGCATAGCGGTTACCCGCTGCGGCCGTGAGCCAAGAACCCAGGGTTTTGTCACGCCAGTCGCGCACCAAGACACCCGCCATCACAATGGCTTGCGCCAGGACCAAGAGGCCCGGCACCAAGGTCGCTAAGAGGTAGCGGCTAAAGTTAAAGCTTTGGTTCCCTTCAAAGGCGATATCGGGTTCGGTAATCCCTAAGACTTCACTCGTGCGTTCAATACTGCCCCCGCGCAGTTTCGTCATCGATTGGGCACCCCGTGAGCGGGTGATATCCGCTAAGGCCATCTTAAGGTCCACCTCTAAGATCGTGCCAATCGCGTAATAGCTCTTATTAAAGGTGAGGGTTACGGGGGGCGTTTCACTCGCAAGGGTTTTTTGGGTGTAGTCGTTAGGGATAGTGACCCCGGCATAGACCTTGCCCGCTTTCAAGGCTGCTTCGAGCGCTAGGGGGTTTTCGTAGGGACGAACGTCAACGCTCGGGAGTGCATCGAGTCGGGTAAGGAGCGTGCGAGCTTCACTCCCCTGATCGAGATTCACGACCCCCACGGGGAGCCCCGTCATGAGCCCTTCGGAAAAGAGCAGTACCATCAAAAGGCACCAAATCAAGGGCAACACGAGTCCCGTCACCCACTCTTGTGGGCGACGCCAGACGCTGCCCATTTCCCAGCGGGCCGTATTCCAAACGTTGGCGGCAAAGTTACGCATCCTGTGTGCCTATCCTATCGGGTCAACGAAGGGTTTACGCTTAGTGACGTTCGTAGACGACCGTCATCCCGGGACGCAGGTCGGCAATTGGGGCCGTGGGTTTGGCACGCACTTCAAAGGTGCGTAAGTCGTAACCCGAGGTTTGCTTCGTGGCACGCCACGTCGCGTACGCACCGCGCGGGTTAATCCAGGTGACAACCAAGGTGGCGTTTTGCTTTAACGCGGGAATCGTCACGTCAAATTTGGTGCCTTTTTTGAAGGTGGAAAGTTCGTCTTCGCGCACATTAAACGTGACCCAGGCGTTATCCAAGTCGGTCACGACCACAATCGGGAACCCGGCCGGGGTGACTTCGCCCACTTGCATCACGACGCGCGTGACTTCGCCTGCGACGGGGCTCTTGACATTACCTTCGTTCGCAAGCGAGGTGACTTCATCGACGCCCCCCGTGGCTTGAGCCACCATGGCCTTCGTCGCTGCCTTTTCTTCCTCACGGGCCCCACGGTTTAAGGCGTCAACCTTGGCACCGGCGGCCACGACCAATTCGCGTGCAGCGTTATATTGTGCGAGCGCTTCGTCATGCTTTTGGGCCGCAATGAGGCCTTCTTTAAAGAGCGCGTTCACACGATCGTAGCTCTTTTTCGCGAGCGTTAAGCCCGCTTGTGCACGGGCCAGATCGGCTGCCGCCGCACGCTTTTCTTCTTCGCGCGGTCCGGTTTGGGCCATATCGTTTTTGGCTTCGGCTTGTTCGCGTTGGGCTTTAACCTGCGCGAGCTTGGCTTCTATTTCTGGGATCCCGATCGTTGCGACGGTATCGCCCACTTTGACCATGTCCCCTTCGTGGACCGTGAGGGCTTCTAAGCGCCCCGGAATTTTCGCTGCGACCGAGACCGCGGTCGCGTCCACCATCCCTTGTAAGGGCACCGGCGCGGGGTGCAGGGCTTGCCAAATCCCCCATCCAATAAAACCGACGATCCCCAAGGTCACGAGCGTGCCGGCCAAAAGGGGAAGGGCGGAGGGTTTCGACGAATTCGATTGCGTTGTCTGCATAGTGTTACGGTGTAGTCAAAATTAATGGACGTCTTGACGATCGGTGCGTGTGAGGCTTGAGCCAAACGCATCAAAGTCACCAGCGCTGGCATTTAAAAGCGCCCACTGGCAAATAAATTGGTAGGCGGCTAAGCGTCGCGATACTTCAGCGGCCAAGTACTGTGTACGGGCAATATCCACGTCGTTCGCACTGCTTAAGCCTTCCGCGAAGGCTTTTTGGCGTAGACGTAAGTTTTCAGCGGCGAGCTTGACGTTCGATTCCGTTAAGAGGTACTCATCGCGGGCATCGTTGGCTTTTAAAAAGGCCACTTCGACGGCGCTTGCCAATTGGCTTTGTGCTTCGTTACGCGCAGCGTGGGCGGCATCGACCAAGGATTGCGCGGCACGGAGTTTACTCGAGCGGTCGCGATCGCTCCACAGAGTGAACGTGATGCCCACCCCAGCAATCCAATCGGGTTCCGTGATCGACAAATAGTGCTTAATGAGATTACGGCTCCCGAACGCAAAGAGTTTGGGTTTAAAGTCGGCTTTGGCCGCATTGACGCCTTCGTTGGCTTGATCGTGCAAGGCCGCCAAGCGTCGTAGGACGGGCGACTGGGCCGTGGCTTTGGCTTCCCAGCTACTTAACGTCCCTAAGTCCCCCGTCAAAATAAAGAGGGGCGTGGTGAGGGCGGGAAGCGTCTCCACGCGCAGCGCCTGAGCGAGTTCACGTTCGGCGACAGCACGGTTGGTTTGTGCGGTGCGGTATTCGCGTTTGGCTTTGTCGCGAGCGACTTCCACCGCTAAGCGTTCGACTTTACTAATGAGTCCTCGGGCTTCATAGCGCTCGGCTTTATGAAGTTCATCTTCGGTGTCGGTGAGGGCACTCTGGCGTAACGCTTCAATACTGCGGGCTAACTGAACGCCCCAGTATTTGACGGCCAATTGGGCGTCGGACTGCGTTAATCGCATATCGCGTTCGGCTTCGGTTTCACGTACCGCGCCTTGACGGTGCGCAATTTCCGCTTCAACGAGTCCCCCGGTATAGAGAGGCCATACGGCATCGAGCGACAAACGGGGACCGTCGAGCTTAGTGCGAATATCAAAACTTAACCCAGAGAGTTGGTGCGCAATCCCTTGCATCATGGCCCCCGCGAGGGGTTTGATCGTAGGGGGCAGGGCGGCGACGGAGCCCGCTAATCGTGCTCCGACGTCAGCCGAGGCATCCGAGGCGTCGAGGTGCATCGTTTTGGTGCCCCAGACTTGTTTTAAGCTCAAGTCAATTTTCGGACCATGCAGGGAGCGCGACGCATCGGCCTCGTATTGGGCACGGGCCACGCGGGCATTGTCACTGATGAGCATATCGGAGGCTTCGTGCGCCCGGGTACGGGCATCCGTAAAACTCAAGGCGCCCAATGTGGTGGGCGTGACAGCTGGGGTGGTTGGGCTGGCTGCGATGCTCGTGAGGGGAGTGAGTAAGATGCCTCCCACACTCACGGCAAACATGGCCAGTACTAAAGACTTCACTCGCATACGCTATAGCGTCCCGCTTGCTAGAAATAAAAAAATAGGAGTGGACAGCGTCCCGTCGGTACACACATCCCTGCCTTAGAGGAGGGACGACCCGTGGGGTGTCCGTTGGCAGGGTGAACGAGGACCCCAGAGAGGATGCCGTTCCGGGAAAAGGGTGCCGTGCACGGAGGTACACCCCCGTCGCCCAAGATAGACAACCCTTAGCCCCACCAAAGTTGAGAGCTATTATAGTCGTCAGTGAGCCTAATTTGCGCGTTTTCTCAGCGTATTGCCGTTAAAAGGTCAAAACGTGCGTCAATGGGTAGGGGGACCCATCTGGCTGATGGACCCGTAGGACGAGCGGGGTGTTCTTTCGAGCACGCTACGCACCAAACCTCAACGCAAAATGCGCTTCTCGCACGAAATCTGAGCGCGGTACAATAGCAAAATTCCTATTTGTCTCATTTTTCTAACGCGTGTGATGACGTCGAGCGCAACGAGGGCGTTCCCTCATCGCACGACCCTCACGAAGGAAAGAGTTATGCGTTATACCGATATTTATACTGAAGCGCCCGCGGACCCGAATACCGCGGCCAATTTAGGCCCCTTAACCCCGTTGCCCGGTCGTTGGCGTGGGTTGCGTGGTGTGGATACGCACCCACAGGTGGATGGTCCCGAAACGGAGCCCTATGAAGAAGAGTGGACCTTTGAACTCTTGGACCCGCAAAATAACGGGCCTCAGGTCCTCTATGGTTTACGCTACCATGTGGCGATTACGAAGCCAGGTGAATTGGCGGCGTTTCATGAACAAGTGGGTCATATTCTTTACGAACCCGAAACCAACAAAGTCTTCATGACGCTCTCCATTCCGCGTGGTCAAGCTGCGATGGCGGTGGGCGAAGGGAAGTTGGGCGACAAGACGCTTCGCTTACGTGCGGTGCGTGGGTCGACCGAAAACGGCATTGTCTCGAACCCCTTCTTAGAAGAAGCGTTTACGACGCTCTCCTGGGAAATCACGTTTATCTTTAATGAAGACGGTACCTTTAGCTACGACCAGACAACGATGTTGGCCGTGCAAGGGGATTCCAAACCTTTTGCGCATACCGACAAAAATACGTTGCACTTAGTTGAAGCGCCGCGTCCCAATGGCGCCATGATTGACGAAGGGCTCTTTAACCGTAATCCCCGTTAATCGCCACTTTGAGCGATCCCGGTCAAGTAAGTGCCTCGTGTGGGGCACTCATCTGACCGGTTTCCCTTCTCTCCTATTGAACTTCCGAAACAAGATTCTCTCTGGCACGCAGAGCAACGTTGAAGCTCCTTTGTGCCACGTCTGGCGCACGCCAACCCCCAAGATTCGGCGCCATTCTCGCGCGTAGTGAACTCTGGTGAGGCAAAGACTCAACGTCACCACCCTCCCAGTATTGAAACCTATTTCAACCAGGCAAGCTTTACTCTCATATCAAGGTATTACCGGATAAATTCGATTCACTAGGCATGAGCCAGTATAGTGTGATTACGGACACTGACCCAATGGGACATTGGGGGAGCTCCATGCCCAACGTGGTGGGCATCCGCTACCAGTTTGCCCCAGAAATGGAGGAACGATACGGTGGTACGGCCTCGAATGGCAAGAAGTGCTCCGAGCTGACCGACGACGAGATTGAGCAAGAGATTGCCCAGAAAGGGGATGAGCTTTCTGACCTCGCAGAAAAAAATTGCACTGGATGTTGATGAGGTCTCAGTATCTCAGCTCTTTTGGTATGAGTCATCGGTTTTATTTAGCAATGACTATGAGGGGTTCTTAAATGGAAGAACGATTCGAAAGTCAACTGGACAATCTGAAACGGCTCTACGAACGTCGATTGAAGGCGGGGAAAGATCCCAACCTACTCTCGATGCGCTCGATTCGGGATCAGATAGCGTCGATGGAACGCGACGAGGACATGAAGAAACTCGCGAAGGAGGAACCCGAGATTTATCGGTTTCTGATGAGCGGGGTCAACATCAACGAATAACCACTGAAGAGCAATACCGCGCACTTTTGGGTGAAGGCGAGAAGTTTGATTCAAAAACCCTCAACGATCTCCAAACAGCATACGAGCAAATTGATGCTATTGCGTCGACCCAAAAGCACCCCCTTCCTGCAGAGTTCACCTCTATCCGAGAAGGTGTGCGCAGTGCGAGCGAACACGTTGAGTGGGTCGCACAGATTGAAGCCGACCGCAAGATTCAACTTGCTTTGGACCAGTACGAAAACGGTTGGATTGCTCCACCGCCCGACATCAATCTCAATGCGCCTAAAGAATTTTCGCAAGGAGCATTAGATGACGCAGACATTGGACGAATCCAAGCTGACGTCAGAGCAGAAGCAGATCGACTCAATCTCAAAGAGTTTCCGACGGCATTGGATCGAGCAAGAACTGAAGGCTTTAGAAATAGCCGAAGTCAAAGACAGGCGGGTAATCCGAAGTACGGTGAACGGGGTAGTAGTGTATATCGAAGAGAGACCCAACCATTGGATCGAACGGCCCAACATGACGTGGGGGGAAGTGGTACTGGCGAAACACCCACAATGGACTTGGGAGGACATGGAGGATATGATTCAGGCCTTCGGCTTTTAAGCCGTGGTACAAGGAGCACTAAATGACTCAGAAATTGGTCGAATCCAAGCTGACGCCCGAGCAGAAGCAGATCAACTCAATCTCAAAGAGTTTCCGACGGTATTGGATTGAGCAAGAACTGAAGGCTTTAGAAATGGCAGAAGTCAACGGCAAACGGGTAATCCGAAGTTCAGTGAACGGAGTAGTGGTGTATATCGAAGAAAGTCCCAACCACTGGATCATTCGGCCCAACATGACGTGGGGCGAATCGATACTGGCACGGCACCCGCAATGGACGGAGGATGACAAGGAGGAACAGATTCAAGCCTTTGGCTTTTAACCCGTGGTACCAGGAGCACTAAATGACTCAGAAATTAGACGAATCCCAGCTGACGCCAGAGCAGAGACAGATCTACTCGATCTCAAAGAGTTTAAAGGTGTCTTGGACAATGCAAGGACTGAAGGCTTTAGAAATGGCAGAAGTCAACGGAAAGCGGGTCATCCGAAGTACAGTGAATGGGGTGGTAGCGTGTATCGAAGAGAACCCCAACCACTGGATTATTCGACCCAACATGACATGGAACGAAGTGGTACTGGCCAAACACCCGTCGTGGACAGAGGACGACTTGGAGGATATGATTCAGGCCTTCGGTTTTTAAGCTGCGGTACAAGGAGCACTAAATGACTCAAATATTGGACGAATCCAAGCTGACGCCAGAGCAGAGGCAAATCAACTCGATCTCAAAGGGCTTAAAGAAGCAGTGGACACTAGGAGAACTGAAGGCTTTAGAAATGGCAGAAGTCAACGGCAAGCGGGTCATCCGAAGTACAGTGAACGGGGTAGTGGCGTTTATAGAAGAGGGCCCCAACCACTGGATCGATCGCCCCAACAAAACATGGAACGAAGAGGAGTTGGCTCACCATCCGACGTGGACGGAGGACGACTTGGAGGAGATGATTCAGGCCTTCGGCTTTTAACTCCAGTTGCCCGTCTGGCCCCAAAACAGCGTTCTACCCTCCTTGAGAACGTGGGAACACTCGTCCGAACTTCCCATTGAGACCCCGAAACAAGATTCTTGCTGGCCCGCAGAGCAACGTTGAAGCGACTTTGCGATAATGCCCACAACACTTTTCACGCCCGTGTGCGTGACTCTTCGAATCGAATTTTCTCCATACTAAACTATGCGACTCTCGTTATCTCGCACTGCCCGTGGGTTTGGTGCGCTCGCTGCGACGTTTTTGACTTTTCTCTTTGCGGTGTCGCCCTCCTGGGCGAAGTCCCCCGAAGAGGTACGGGCACAGTGCGCCCGTGAACACCGTCCCTGTGTCGGTCTTGTCCTCTCAGGGGGTGGGGCCCGTGGGTTTGCCCACGTGGGCGTATTGAAAGTTCTTCAAGAATTAAACATCAAGGTGGACGTTGTAACGGGCACCTCGATGGGGAGTATGGTTGGGGGTGCCTACGCAGCTGGCTATACTGCCGAACAAATTGAAGAAATCATTCATAGCGTCGACTGGAAACGCATGTTTGCGGTGAGCCCCGATCGTCAAGATGTGCCGTGGCGCCAAAAGTTGGATGACTATCGCAATTTGTCCACCAACTCCATCGTGATCACGAAAAAGGGGGAAATCGCCTTCCCAGAAAGTATTGTGCCGAGCCAAGAGCTGAGCCTCTTTTTGGAAAAAGAAACGGGGGTGGTGAACGGGATCAACGATTTAAGTGACCTCGCGATTCCGTTTAAGGCGGTGGCAACCGACTTGGTGAGTGGTAACCGCGTCGAACTGCAAAAAGGGATCAACTTAGCCGCCGCCATGCGTGCCTCGATGTCGGTACCGGGCGTCTTTGCGCCGGTCAATCAATATGGGAAGATGCTTGTGGACGGCGGGCTCGTCGATAACCTGCCTGTGCAATTAGCCCGTGACATGGGTGCAGACGTCATCATTGCGGTCAACGTGGGTACGCCCTTAATGAAGCGTGAAGAGCTCACGTCGGTCGTGACCGTGATGGGACAGATGGTGAACTTATTGACGGAACAAAACGTTCGTCGTTCGATTGAAAGTTTGAAGTCGACGGATATTCTGATTACCCCCAATTTAGAGGCCTTGAATTCCACCGACATGGAACAAAGCGGGGCGATGATCACCGCTGGGTATCAGGCTGCCGATGCCCTCCGTAAAAAGCTTTCAGCCTTGAGCGTCGTGCCCACACAGTGGATTGCGTGGGAACAGCGCCGTATGCATGCCGTGCTCCCTGCGACCCGCCAAAACGAACACACAGTGAGTGCGGTCAAAATTGAAGGGCTCACCTACGTGAACCCAGAGCGCGTTGAAGAAGAATTGGCTCTGGATGTGAGTAAGCCGATCACCAATGAAGAAATCGAAGCGGCCACGCGTCGCGTCTGGGCCGATGGGAACTTTAGTCATATTCGTTACCACTTTGAACCCCAGCAAGACGGCACAACGATTCTCGTTTTTGAACCCAAAGAGAAAAAGCCGGGCTTTGCAAGCATTCGTATGGGTGGGTCGGTCGAAACCGACTTCCAAAGCTCACAAGCATTTAACCTTGTCTTTGGACACCGTTGGGGTTGGTTGAACGATTGGGGTGGCGAGTGGCATAACGAACTTCAGGCGGGTAGCGTGAAGCGCTTCACGAGTGAATTCTTCCAGCCCTTAGGGCCCACGAGCCTCTGGTTTGTGCAGCCACGCGTCGAATACGTCTGGCAACCGTTTGATGTGTATCGTAATGACGAAGCCATTGCACGCTTTAGAAACGAAGAACTCATGGGTGAGTTTGACGTTGGGTACTCATTGGGTCGCAATGGCTTTGTGAAGGGTACTCTCGGGTACCTAGCCGCCCGTTCACGTCGTGAAATCGGTGAAATGGATTACAACCGCGATGTGATCCATACGCCGTATTTGAGTTTGTCGCTCTACCACGACACGCTCGACAATATCAACTTCCCAACGAAGGGTCACCGAGTGGAGTTGAGCTTACAGCGTCTCTTCACGGATGAGCTGGGGATTGCGAACCAAACGGTATTCCATGTCTCTGGCTTGTGGCCTTATTCCTATGGTCCCTGGACGGTGATCGCGAAAGCGGACTATGCCAAGGCGGCGATTGATAACCTCTTTTCTATCGGGGGTGCGTTCCGTATGACGGGTTCGCCCTATAACCGCTGGACCGGGTCGAACTTGGAGTGGGGATCGTTGACGGTTTCACGCAACATGTCAGACCTCTTACAGCTGCATTCAAACCCGGTGTGGTTAGGGGTGAGTCTTGAAATGGGACGTACCTGGAACCGCGCGAGCGATGCGTGGTCGGATACGAACGATAAGCGCTTCCATAAGGCCATCGGGATGTATGTGGGGGTTGATAGTGTGATTGGACCGCTCTTCTTGATGGCAGGGCACACGCTCGATGTGGGCTCTGGGGTGTACTTCTTCTGGGGGCACCCGATGCGCTAAGGCATGAATGACGAAAGGGCTTCGAACGATCGGATTCGAAGCCCTTTTTCTTAGGAATTATTTAAGCCAATGAGACCCGCAAATTTTTCAAAGAATGCTTTCAGGCGTTCAATGACGGCAGCGAGCTTCTTGGGGCGTTGATTATTAAAGAGCCCCATGGGAGGCAGCACCGAGTCGAGTGCCATCCCCGTCGTGGGCAATTCCCCATCGCGGAACGCATCCATCACGAGTTTGCGCGTCGCTTCGGGTTTAAGTTTTTCCTCACTGATGAGATTGCGTAATTCTTCTTCCATCTGCGTGTCGACGTGTTTTCGCCACGCGTCCACCACGGACGTAGTGCCGGGATTCACCTTCGCAATGAACTGATCAATGAGTTCCTTCTTACTACGCAGCTCAGGATTCGAATTAAGCGCCTTGTTAATGCGCGCGAGCACATCCTTATCTTTACAAAGTTTGTCTTTATACTCTTCGACCAAACGCAGGATATAGTCAATGTTGATTTGATCTTGGCGGACCAGTTCCAACTCAAAGATCAAGTCATCGGTGACGTTTTCCTTAGTGGTTTGTTGGGGACGCAACTCATCGTAAATATCCAGGTATTGGCTCTGGTAGTCCTGACGGTCACGTTCGCTCAATACATCCTTGACTTTAAAGTCGTCAAAGGCCGTGAGAATGTTGCGTAGGCGCAGAATATCCCCGAAAAGGCGGATAAAGTCTTTCTTGTTGTCTTCTCCTACAATCGGCTCTCCTAAGGGGAAGCGTTCTTTCAGTTCCTCAACGAGTTCCAAGTACCCTTTGACCGTTTTGCCGTTATTGTCGGTATAGCCGTTGAGGTAGTCCTCAAAGGGACGCAGGACGACCATCCCTGAGGCTTTCTCGTTACCAAAGAGGGCAAGCGCCTCATCGGTGGCCTTGTCGAGCTTTCTAAAGCAAACGATATTGCCATAGGTTTTCACCGAATTCAATATGCGGTTGGTGCGCGAATAGGCTTGAATCAGCCCGTGCATCTTGAGGTTCTTATCGACCCAGAGTGTGTTGAGCGTTGTCGCATCAAAGCCCGTTAAGAACATGTTGACAACAATCGTGAGGTCCACCTCGCGATTTTTCATGCGCATCGACAGGTCTTTGTAGTAGTTCTGAAACTTATCGCCCGAGGTGTCGAAATTGGTGTTGAACATTTGGTTGTAGTCACCAATCGCACTATCCAAAAAGTCTCGCGCCGTTTGGTCCAAATTCTCTGTATCGAGGGTTTCATCCGTAATGATCCCATTTTGCTTTTCGGGATCTTCTTCGTTGGCTGCAAAGCTAAAAATCGTGGCGACGCGAAGTCGCGGATTGGGACCCAGCTGACGTTTAAATTCGTTGTAATACGCCATCGCCGCAGGCACGGAGGCCGTGGCCATAATGGAATTAAACCCAATGACCTTTTTCCCCTTTACGGTAAAGACTTCGTTGCGCTTCGTTTTCTGGTCGTAGTGTTCCAGAATGTAGTTCACCACCTTTTCGACACGCTTAGGCGAGAGCAAGATGGCTTCACTGTCGATGGCTTAAATTTTCTTGTCTTTAATATCGTCGCGGCGTTTTATGGTTTCAATGTAGTCAATACGGAAGGGGAGCACGTTGCCGTCATTAATTGCATTAATGATCGTATAGGAGTGCAACTTGCGCCCAAAGGCTTGCTCCGTCGTGCGCAAGAGGGGATTCCCATTCATTTGCGCATTCGCTGCAAAAATCGGCGTTCCCGTAAACCCAAATAAGTAGTAGGCCTTAAAGCACTTAGTGATCATCTGATGCATGTCACCAAACTGCGAACGATGGCATTCGTCAAAGATCATGACGATGTGCTGCTTAAAGGCGGGATGATTCGGGTTTTTCTTTACAAACGTGGAGAGTTTTTGGATCGTCGTGATGATGATTCGCGAGTTCGGGTCCTCGATCTGGCGTTGCAAGACGCGCGTTGAGGTGTTCCCGTCGGCAGCCCCTTTTTCAAAGCGATCGTACTCACGCATGGTTTGGTAGTCCAAATCCTTGCGGTCTACCACAAAGAACACTTTGTCGATATAGGGGAGACGGCTCGCGAGTTGTGCTGTTTTAAAGCTCGTGAGCGTTTTGCCCGAGCCCGTCGTATGCCAAATGTAGCCTCCAGCGTCGACCGTGCCGTACTTTTTATTGTTATAGGCAATCTGGATTTGCATCAGGATTTGCTCTGTGGCGCAAATCTGATAGGGACGCATCACAAGGAGTGCCTCTTCTTCAGTCAGCACACAGAATTTCGTGAGAATGTTGAGTAGGGCATGCTTTGCGAAGAACGTGCGCGTGAAGTCGCGTAAGTCCGAAATGATTTGGTTGTGGGAGTCCGCCCAATAACTCGTAAATTCAAACGTGTTACTGGTTTTCTTCCCGGAGCCGCGAGCGCGCTGCGTTTGCTGCTTTATGTGACGGTCACGGGTCGTGTTGGAATAATACTTCGTGAAGGTGCCGTTACTGATCACGAAGATCTGCACATACTCGTAGAGCCCAGAGCCTGCCCAGAAACTATCCCGCTGGTAGCGGTCAATCTGGTTAAAGGCTTCACGGATGGCAACACCACGGCGCTTTAATTCGATGTGCACGAGCGGAAGCCCATTCACCAGCACCGTCACGTCATAGCGGGTGTTATGTTTTCCCCCTTTTTCCTCGAACTGATTGAGCACCTGGACGATGTTGTTATGAACGTTCTTCTTGTCGATCAAGTAGACATTTTTCGTCGTGCCATCGTCGCGCTTTAACACCTGCACGTGATCCTGCTGGATCTTGCGGGTTTTTTCCAAAATGCCGTCGTTCACGTTGGCAATGGAGTCGTGGAAAAAGCGTGTCCATTCGTCATCGCTAAACGTGAACTTATTGAGCGTTTCGAGCTGACGCCGTAGGTTAACGATTAGCTCCTCTTCACTGTGAATCGTAAGACGCAAATAGCCCTGATCCATCAGATCCTGAATAAAACGCGCCTCTAGTTCTGCCTCCGATTGGTAGCTATCTGAGCGATCTTTTGTCGGTTCGTAGTTTGCTGCAATCGTGGTTTCAGGGGTTTCAGCGATGACGTTGTATTGTGACACTTTCAACTCTTCTCAGTTACTCAGTTTTCCAACTCTTTGAAACTCAAAAGCTTATCTCGATAGTACTCGTATTGTTTCCGACGTGCCTCGATTTCAGCAGGAATACCTTCTGCTAGATCATTACAGAGAGAATCAAATGTGTCTAATATTTTGGCTATTTTATTTTGAATATCAAGTGGTGGAATTGGCATCAAAAGATTTTTTAACATGCCAGAATTAATATTAGATTGAGAGCCTCTGCCCATTTTCTTGATGTTTTGGTAATTTAAGCATATCCAATGATAAACGTAACGATAATTTGCTATATCTGGAGATATAGTCAAATTGCAACACGCTTGATTGGTTGTTAATCTAATTTTTGTTACAGCACATTTTCCAGCAGTTGCACCGTACATGGCGACAATGATTGAATTTTCTTCAACCCATTTAGTAGAGGATTCAAGAAAAGCTTCTTCAGAAATCTTGATAGCTGTATCAGTAATATCTTTGAAGTCAACTTCTTGTGTTCTTAGCCATGGTATTGTGCCACAATAAAAATCTTGACGTTGTGTATTAGGTGTACCACCAGAACAAATGGTTTTACAAATATCTGATATATATAGTTTTGGATATGAGTTTAAATCAGAAAAAATAGAATTTCTGTAATATTCAAATTGCTTTTTTCTAGCTTCCAGCTCCGCTTCCAGCTCCGCTTCCATGTTCTTAAATACATCAAGGATATTAACAATTTCATTCTGAAGTTCCAATGCCGGAATTGGAATTAAAATCGATTTTAAATCTTTCCCAGTTAGTTTTGGAATGCTGCCGTGAACCATTGATGTTATATCAACAGTTTGTAAATAGTGGAAAAGATACCGTAAGTTTATATTTTCTTTTTCCGATAAAATGTGGGCGTGGTTATTAACCCAGATTTTTCCAGTTGCCCAAGTGACAATTGGTTTACCAGATTTTGTAATAACACTGCCATCCTCTCCTACCAGAATAAATGATCCATCAAAAATATAATCATGGACATAATCTTGAATTCCATTGGCTCCATAGTAAGGGTAATGCCCACTTACTCGGGATGATTTTGATATTGGTTTTCTTCTGTTATCTAAAATGTTGCAGCATTCTGATAGCTTTAAGTACTTAATGTTTCCCTTGGATTGGTGTAGAAGATCGTATAGTGTATTCATTTTTTATCCTAGAGAACTAATGATTTTATTAATAGCGCTTCTTAATTCATTTTCTTTAGCAACGATACGTTCTATATTGGCATTAAGTTCTTCTATGTTAATTTGTTCTTGAGTATTTTGTTTTTCCACATAATTGCTAACAGATAAGCTATAGTCCTGATGGGAAATTTCTCCGTTATCGATAAGTGTAGAGAAATGAGAGATATTTTCTCGCTTATTATATGCTGCTAGTATTTTTTGGATATTTTTTTCGGTGAGCTTGTTATTATTTGTGACTTTAATAAACTCTTCACTGGCATCAATAAATAATGTCTTATTATCCGTTTTGGACTTCTTTAAGACCAAAATACAGGTTGCAATGGACGCACCAAAGAATAAGTTTGAAGGTAGTTGAATCACACAGTCGACGTAGTTGTTATCCACTAAGTACTGACGAATCTTCTTTTCTTTCCCACCACGGTACATGATCCCAGGGAAGCAAACAATGGCTGCTGTTCCCGTGGTAGAAAGCCATGACAAACTGTGCATCACAAAAGCAAAGTCGGCTTTCGAAGCGGGCGCGAGCACACCTGCTGGGGCGTAGCGGGGGTCGTTAATAAGCAAGGGATTGTTTTCCCCTTCCCACTTGATGCTGTAGGGGGGATTAGACACGATCACATCAAAAGGTTCATCATCCCAATGTGCAGGGTTGATGAGCGTGTCGCCGTGGGCGATGTTAAATTTCTCATAGCCCACGTTGTGCAAGAACATGTTGATGCGACAGAGGTTATAGGTCGTGATGTTAATTTCCTGACCGAAGAACCCGCGTCGGACATTTTCTGCACCCAAGATTTTGGCAAACTTCAGCAACAACGAACCAGAGCCACACGCGGGGTCGTACACTTTACCGACCGAGTCCTTACCCACGATGGCAATACGGGCTAATAGTTCGGAGACTTCCTGCGGGGTAAAAAATTCGCCCCCACTCTTACCAGCATTGGAGGCGTACATCGCCATGAGGTATTCGTACGCATCACCGAACGTGTCGTTGCTGTTATCGATGAAGTCGGCGTTGCCAAGGTTCATCTGGTTCACGCCATTAAGGAGTGCCAGCAGGCGCTTGTTGCGTTCCAGAACGGTGCCCCCCAACTTATTACTATTGACGTCAAAGTCGTCAAAAAGGCCCTTGAAGTCATCTTCACTTGCTGCACCGACCGCGGACTGTTCGATATGACGTAGGACAGCATCGAGTCGTTCATTGAGGTTTTCGAGCGATGCATTTTTCAACACATTACAGAAAAGTTCGCTTGGCAGGATAAAGAAGCCCTTCGTTTGAACCATGTAATCACGGGCGGCTTCGGCTTCCGCATCAGAGATCTTGGTGTAATCGAAATCCACCTCTCCCGTTTCACGCTGAATCTTGTTGATAACGGCGGTTAAGTTCTCAGATACGTAACGGTAAAACAGGGCGCCCAGAACGAAGTTCTTAAAGTCCCAGCCGTCAACGCTTCCGCGAAGGTCGTTTGCAATCCCCCAAATTGCTTTGTGCAATTCGGCGCGTTCTTGTTCTCGTTTATTGTCTGCCATGGTGTAGTCGGAGTGAATATGATCGTGTTTGGGGAGTGAGTATAGAAACACTCCCTAGAAAAAGTACAATATTCAAGATTCTACAAGAGGTAGACTAGTGTGAGGTGATTATTTATTGGGGCTCTGACGTGCCTCAGAAGTTCAGGATCACGGCAACGTAAAGGATCAAAATCGCGTTCGCCTTATGGCTTATCCAAAGAAGTGGTCAGTACGGGCGACGAGGTGAATCAGGACCGAGGAAAAATGGGATTTCGGTTTCGCAAAAGTCTGAATTTAGGGGGCGGTTTTCGTCTCAACTTCAGCAAGTCGGGTATTGGGTTTAGTATTGGTGGCAAAGGGTTTCGCTACACCCATTCCGCCAACGGACGACGTCGCAGTACGTTTTCCATCCCTGGGTCGGGGATTTCCTACGTAGTCGAGTCAGGAGCTAAAAAGCGTTCGTCACGAAGCCATGCACGTGCTGACTCGGCGACACAAGCCCTGCCCGCTGAACCACGGATTGACGCCAAGGCCTACCAACCTCAAGAGGCGCTAGGGCTCATTCGCGCCATGCAGCGGGCGTATCGGCTCAACGGCTTTAGCAATGGGTTGATATTGACCTTTCTGTTTTCGTTCCTCTCGTATGCTTTCCTGTGGACAGGGTTGCTAGGAATCCTTCTTAAAATCTTTGTGCACCTAAAGTGCCCTGTGCGACTCCCGTATACGCTCAGCGAGGAGGAGCAACGTGTATATGAAGCGTGGCGAGCGAGTTGGCTAAAGCTGAAGGCGAGCAATAAGCTCTGGCAGGTGGTGGCTCCGACCGAGGCTGAGGGTGGCATGGCGTCGCTCGCACGGTATCCGCTTGATGTGCTAGACAAAGCACCGTTTTTCATGAAAACGGACGTACCCGTTTTTGGGCTCAAGTCCGGTAACGATAGCCTCTACTTTCTACCTGACCGATTGCTCATTCTGTCACGAGGTGGGTGGGGAGCGGTTGGCACAGTGCCCTATCGTGATTTGACATTGGTGTGTGATATCAAACCGTTTGTTGAGGGCGAGAGTGTACCCAAAGATGCCCAGGTGGTCGCTCAACAGTGGCTCTGGGCGACAAAGGATGGAAGTCCTGACCGCCGCTATAAACACAACCGCCAGATTCCGGTTTGCGAGTATGGGGAGATCACGATTGAAGCAGGGGAGGCGCCACTGATGCGCGTAGTGTGCTCTCTGGCCGATACGGTGAACGATATTGAAACAGTGACCGACAGTGTGATGGAGCGGGCGCGATTGACGGCAACTTCCGAAGTGAAAGCGCTCGAAGAGCCTCAGAGTCACTAACGTCACGTCTCACTAAAGCAAAGCCCACCAGCTTGTGACCAATGACTGGTGGGCGTTTTGTCGAATGTTCCCAACACAGCGGATGGGCTTTATGACGATCAGGGGACTCAAGTCGTGTGACGCCGTTAACGACGGTGACGTCGCGGGCCATGGGAATGGCGTGGCTCGGGAACGATAATCACTTGAGGTCCCATCCCAAACGGACGTGGGCGAACAGGTCGCCACCCATAGGGTTCGGCACGGTAGCGTCGATACCCATAGGGCCGGTAACCTAGCGGACCATCATAAAACCCCCAAAAGGGAAGAGCATCGGCGTGTTCACGTAGTTTTCCAGACGCTTACGTTCCGCACGTTCGGCATTGGCACGTTCTTGGGCACGTTTCAGCGCCCAGCGCAAATCCTCTTCTTCATTGGGGGCGTCTTTGGGGCGCTTCAGATTCACGGTGCCTCCATAGCGCAGATCACACAGGGGCATGGGAGAGTCGGTAGACGTCGAGGCACCACTTTGCCAGGTGGCTTTAAAGCCTGGGAGTCGTGCACAACGCATCGGATCCGTGGGATCAATTGTGGCCTCAAGTCGACTCTTATCGTATTCCACATCGACAGGTGCGTAGCCATACGTGGTCTGGCCGTCAGGCGTCGTGATGAGCGCACCTTCCGGATCAGAGGTGACCGTCACGTAAGTTGTACAGCCTGTCAAGGCTAAGGTAGCTAGAAGCGCGCTAGCGATCGCAAAACGAGTGAATACCATCTCTGAAATACCTCAGGTTGGCAAGAAGAACAATGGGGTTCACAACAACGAAAATTGCTGTCCCCTCGTACCGTGTAGTATAAGAGGTTTATTCACAATTGGCGTTGAATGCAGATCGCATTGCTTCAATCTGCTCACGCGATAAACCATACTGGGTAGCGATACGCTCTCAATGCTCGCGAACGATCTGTTTGATCGATTCAGCGTAGGCGATGGCATCGGAATTAGGAATACCAAAGCGTTCGGCTGTGTGCAAGGCAAACCCAAAGTGGGGGCGTTTGTTTAGTGTCGCTCTCTTAGCGTGAGGTAAATAACGTTTAGTTTTATAGACAAAACAGGGTAATTTGTCAATAAAACTAGACATTATGGAGCTCAGTCGCTCAGGCGAAATCAACCCACTCGCCAGACACTCGAGGCAACAAAAAACTCCGAGTCATCGTGTGAAGACTCGGAGTGAACGAGGCCTGAGGCGTGGTCAGGCTTATTGGAAACGATCGAAGAACTTTTCCTTATGGCGAGCTTTGCCCGTCATGGAATGGATCGTCATTTTCCAGACGGTGGTGTCAGCACCAAAGGCCTTGTAGTAGTCCTTAATCTGCTCAGGGGTGACCATGGGCAGGTAGTGCTTACTAATGATGGCCATGACGCGTTGACGTTCGTCTTCATCAGTGACCTCATGGAGTTCCCCGGCGGCAACGACGCTCACAAAGTTCACGGTGAACTCTTGCGGGACTTCATCCACCGCCGGTTTCGCATGAAGAATCATACAAGCTGAAATCTTAGGATTCTGCTTGAGGGTTTGATAAAGACGACTTTCCGTGCTTTTCACGGTATGACAGTAGAGCGTTTGGTCTTCGTCAGAATACACTGCACTCAGAGGAATACCATAAGGCGTACCACTGGCGTCAGCCGTCGAAACAATGGCGAACTGAGCATGTTTTGCTGCAAACCGTGTTTCTTCTGGGCTAAGCTGCCGGTCCTTGCGTCGTAAGGGACGCTCTGTTGATTTCATTTCGGACATTGATCACTCCTTCGTGATAGTCTCATCGTTGATGACTGAATTCTGATTACTGACCTAACACTACCACCTTACTTCGTGGGCTTCGGGCAGTAGGTCTTGATCCAGCTGTCGACATGATCATTCCATGCACTGTTTTCGTCAAAGAGACCAGCCTTACGAGCGGTTTCGATGATTTCAGGCACTTCCTTTTCATAGTCTTTGCACTGTTGTGCAATGGCACCGTGACGGTTCTTCACCCCAACAATGGCTTCGGCTTCTTCCTTGGTCTTAATGCTGGGCGTGACGTACTTCTTCACACCGTGTTTGGTCATGATATCCAAACTGGTTCGACGAGCGCGTTCCGATTTGTAAAGGGCATCGGCAAGACCGTTAAAGGTTTCTTCGGTGTTGTGGAACCACGCAGCACGAATCAAGCTATTTAACTTGAAGTACGCACTACGAATGTCAGCCAACACTGGGGCCATTTCGGCTTCCGTGGCACCCGCCTTCCAGGCAGCGCCCGCGTCTAAGTGCGCCTTGGCGATGTTTTCAATCGCTTCATCGCGCAACTTACGAGCCTTAGCCTTACGTTCCCCTAACAAGTCCACATAGAACTGCTTGGGTTTATCGTGGCAACGTGCACAGGTGTTTTCAAAGTTTTCAAGCGGGTTACCCACCGTATGGTTGGTGATCCCCGTCTTTTGATCCTTGCCCATGTGGCAGTCCGTACAGGCCAAACCATTCTTACCGTGGATACCCACCGTGAAGAGTTCGAAGTCGGGGTGTTCTACCCAGACGAGCGGCGTCTTCGAAATCGGGTTCACGATGTCCACAAAGGGTTTGCCGTCGCTGAAATTCTTCCCGTCGTTATAGAAGCGTTCCATCGCATCGAGCGTGAAACCATACTTCCACGGTGTTGTCGACAAGTCGGCCGTGAGTTCCTTACCGTCCTTATCCTTCCAGGACTGGTGCGTACGGTAGTCTTCGTAGTGGCACTGAGCGCAGACCAAACGCTTTTGGACGGTCTTGGAGGATTCCGCAAAGGTGGGTAAGCCCGCCTTTTGCAGTTCCTTGTCGAGCCACTTCGGCGCTACGCGCAACTGGAACGTATTGGTGTCGTGACAGTTCGAGCAACCAATCGTATTGGCACCTTCCTTGGCGTAATCTTTCCAGGTCTTCGAGAGGAGCGCTAATTCGCCATCGCGTTCAATAATGGCGGGAGCCCCCGAGCTGTGGCACAGTAAGCAACGCGAACCGATTTCACCCGTGCGAGCACTGGCAGCAAAGTCAAGCCACGCGTAGTAGTGACCACGCAAGCCGTTCAAGCTGGAACCCGTTGCACTTTCCTTATCGGCTTGCAAAATGGCAAACCCCGGGTGCGTGGCGGTCATGTCTTCGAACTTCGAATCTTTCTTCGAAGCCATCCACATGTCGTAGTACGGCCCTAAATTTTTAAAGTTGGCACTGTTGACCTGTTTTAAAACAGGGTCCTGCGCAGCGTCGGCTTTTTCTTCGGCGAGAAGATTCCCCGAGAACCCAACGCCCATAATCGCTAACGAAAGCGATACAGCGATTTTTTGTAATAACATCTTGGATCTCCTAAGAGTTTCCGTCAAAAGGGGTACGGATCGCCTGAAAATGGGCACGTCATGTGAGGACAGGATGAATTCACAATTGTCTAAGAGGGGGGAGAATCCGAGACGTATACCATTTTCTGGCGAAGCAAAGTATACTGGTACTGTATTTGTATGACCCATACAGTTTTCGTAAACCACACCCCTACAGTTTCATCATGTCCAAGCCTACCGAAATTGTGATTACGATCACGTTGGATGAAAACCACACCAAACCAATGTATTGGCAGTTGGCAGATCATATTCGCCAATTGATTATTAAAGGGAAGGCCTGTACGGGAGACCGTCTACCGAGCCTACGTAAACTCGCTACCCAATTGAATTGTTCGCTCGATACCGTAAAAAAAGCCTATGAAATTTTGACGGAAGAAGGGTTCCTCACGACCCAACGGGGTGCACGTCATCAGGTCGAGCGTAAAGAGAATTTGGTGCCTCCCACCTTGGCGCCGCTTCAGGCACAGGTGACGCCCTGTATGACGGAGGTCAATAACCAGAAGTTCTCGATGGCTGAAAGGACTTTTGAGAACTATCAAGCGCTACATATAGTGGATAAGCCATTGGCGATTTATTCGCCCAATATGGGTTCGATTCAAGAAAAAGAATTCTTGCGTCTTGCGGGGCACTTAGCACGAACGCCAAGACTCAACCACTACTACTCTGACCCTGCTGGATTACCCGCCCTCCGAAAGGCTATTTGTGAACGATTGCGCCAAATGCGTGGGATTCTTTGTGATCCCGAACAGATCATCATCACCAATGGCACGTTGCAGAGTCTCAACCTCGTTGCCCAGTTGCTCTTTCAACCTAATGACACGGTCTGTTTGGAAGATCCTACGCTTGACCTCTTTGCCAAGGTGTTTCGTTATAACGCCTTGAAGGTGGTAGGAATTCCCGTGGATAAAGACGGGTTCCCTGTTCATGTGGCGAACGAAAAGGCGCCCGAGGGCAAAGGGGTGTTGGTGACGCCCGCGAGTCAAACCCCGATGAGCGTGACGATGTCGGAAGCACGTCGCAAAGCGTTGATTGACTGGGCGTTTGCGCACAAAGCATGGATTATTGAAGATGACACGGATAACCTGATGTGGCTCTCGGGTTCGCAGGTGCCCCCGATTCGGGCCCTCCCGCGGGCGGAACACTGTGTCATTTATATGGAAAGTTTTTCCTTGCAGTTTTCGCCGGGTATCAAGCTCGCCTATCTGCTGGTCCCTAAGGGACTGGAAAAAGCCTTTATCGGAGCCAAACTCTTAACGGACCGTGGGGCAAGCGAAAGTACGCAAGCCTTGCTGGCTAAATACTTTGATTCCGATGGGGCGTTGAGCTACCTACGAAAACTCCAAAAGCAATTTATGGACCGCTTCCACTTTACCATTAAAGTGGGTAATGCCATTCTGGGAGCCTATGGGAGCTTTGCCGACACACGCGTGGGGCCCCATTTGGCGTTTTTATTAAAACCCGATTATCCCGATCATTTGGTCACGGAACGCGTCCGCAAAGAGGGCATAATCGTGCGCGCATTAAGTCAATATTGGCGAGATACGTCCCGTGTCAATGGACTCAGTATTGGGTTTGGTACGTTTACGGAAGACGAAATTCGTGGTGCCTTTGAGAAAATTGCCCACGTCTGTGAAACGCTCAAAACCCACTAAAGGCGAGGAGCACGGATGAGTTGCTCTGAGGTTGGGTTGGTGGGCTTGGCACCATCGGATAATCCAGTGTGAGCAAAGTGGTGCTATTCTCGAAGAAAAGTCGATGTTTTCTGAGGGAGGAAATGATGACCGTGAAAAGTCCCGTTTCACCGCGTATTCGTGCGCTTGAGCATGAAGTCCATTCCGTCTTGTTGGCAGGTAACAGCTTCATGTACTACAACAATGGCATCGTGCAGTGGCTTCAAGGCTTGATCGCCGCGAGCGACTTAACGTTGCCCTCGGTGAGTATGGTCACGATCGCCTATGGGGGCCTTGATTGGCATGATATGGCCTCGTACCTGCGTCCCAACGCCATTAATTCCTATACGGTCTTAAATGACGGTACCAACCGTCTGGCGTTCCGTGAGGATGACGGCCCCGTCTTTGATGCGGTGGTGATGCAAGACAACTCCCAAGGCCCGATTCACCCAGAGTTGAGTAAAAAATTCCGTGAATACGCCAAAAAGCATGCCGAGACGATCCGCGCAGCGGGCGCTCAACCCCTCTTAATGCTCACGTGGGCCTTTACGGGCAAACCGGAGATGACGGAGCAATTGGCTCGTGCCACGATTGAGGTGGCCAACGACAATGGCATTATGGTGGTGCCGGTGGGGCTCGCGTTTGCGGAGGCCCTTCGCGGGCGTCCGGATTTGTCGTTGGTGATTGCCGACAACCGCCACCCGAGTGTGGCGGGGTCGTACTTAGAAGCGTGTGTACTCTATGCGACGCTCCTTAATCGCTCGCCCGTGGGGATCCCGTGGTATGGGTTGGGCCCATTAACGCTCAACGAGGCCGATGCCCGCTATTTGCAGACGGTGGCCTGGCATACGGTGAACCACTTCTTCATGGATTAATTCTGAATCCCATCAAAAAGACCCAGCGCGTGAGCGTTGGGCCTTGAACTAGGGTTTGAGTGCCCTTCTCAAGCACTTTAGTCAACCATCATTTTCCCGATGGCATAGCCCACGGCCACACCGATCAGATCAGGAATCGCTAAGGCACCGGTTAAAACCGCAATAATGGCCCCGATGATGGTGCCTAACATTAGTCCGGAACGTCCTCCCATGAGGGCTCCCAGAATGGGAGGAATGCAGTGCAATACCGCGATCAAAATAATCATAGAAATCACCTGTGTAGTCGGTTGCTTGGTCTTTTTTGAGGCCTCTCAACCCTCGATGGGTTAGCCTCTCAAGTAGTGTTAGATGCGCTAATTAGCACACATTGAAAATTGTACCCGACGTTTGACTGTAAGAGGAGAAGGGGGGTAGGCGTATTGGTTCTTGGGTGCACAAAAGGAAAAGGCCCAACGCCAGAGCGCAGGGCCTTTCTATTCGATGGGAACGATTCTGACTAAGTTAACTTGGCATTCGAGCGAATTGGAATGATTTTCTGATTCGTGCTCCCGCGAAATTCGCCTGGCGTTTTCGTGAGGAGTTTTTCGACAAAGGGGCCATCGACCAACACGTCCACGGCTTTGACTAACGGGGAATCGGCAACGTTTTTATACACACGTCCCGTCCACATCCAAATGTCTTTGGTGTCGCCAAAGCGCTCCCGCACGGCTTCGACCAATTTCAGGAGCTCCGGTTCGTTTTCGGGCTCAAGCGGATCGCCCCCTAGGAGGGAGAGCCCGCGAATAAAGGGTTCGCTCAAGGCGTTTAGCACCTGCGCCACGGTCTCCTCCGTGAAGGGTTTCCCAGCGCAAAAGTTCCAACTTTCTTCGTTAAAGCAGCCCTTGCAGTGGAGCCGACAGCCCGAGCAAAAAAGCGATACACGCACCCCTGGACCGTTGGCGGTATCGCAGGTATTTAGACCAATGTAGTTCATGGTTCTGGGGGAAAAGCATTAAGGGAAGGAGAGCAAAGGGGAGGGGCTCACGGGGAGCCCCCTCAACCCCATGCCATTACATACTCACGCGGTTCTTAATTTCGGCCATCTTGCCGTCATTCATACGCGAGGTGCCGTTGACGTTCGAGTAGCCTAAATACCCACACACGCGACTGATCACGGAGAGGTTATCGCTACCGCAGTGCGGGCACTTAAAGAGTACGTTGGTGCTGTGTTGGCCACAGTCGCCACAGTAAGCACTATCAAAGTTCACCCCCTGATAGAACCCTTTGCTCATCCCACGACGAATTATGGCTTTGACGGCTTCAAAGTTTTCTGGGTTGTCTAAGCGCACATACTGGATGTGACCGCCTTCACAGAGGTGGAAGTCGGTGAATTCACGGTCCTGTTTTTCAAAGGGCGTGATGGCTTCGGTGACATTCACATGGAAGGAATTCGTGAAGTACTCTGGGCTATAGTGTTCCGTATGTGTGAAGACGTTATCGACGCCTGCATCCTGGCAGAAGCGATCGTATTGCTTGGCTTGCGTCGCGCAGAGCGATTCCGCCGGCGTCCCATAAATCGCATAGAGGTAGCCGTCTTCATTCTTGAAGTGTGCTAACACTTCTTGGAGGTGACGCAACACGGACGCGGAGAATTCCCCACCTTCTTCCACTAAGCGCTTCCCAGACCAGAGGAACGTGGCTTCGTCTAAGGCTGTCACCCCAAAGGAGGCGGTCATGTAGCGGACCATGTCACCCACTTTTTCGTCCGGGTGCTTCGTGCCTTCGTAAAAACCGCCCTGCGTGAAGGCGAGCGGATTGCTCGAGCACTTCTGGTGACGGATGATGTCGTAGCGCTTCTTAAAGAACTGACGGATCACTTCGAGGCGTTCGTCGAGCAGGGTCCAGAACGTGGTGCGCCAATTGTCGGGGTTACGCAACTGCGCCAAACGCAGGATAATCGGCAAATTCAAACTCACCGCCCCAATGTTGCAGCGGCCCGTCGTAATCGCTTCGCCCCGTTCGTTTTGCCAGAACGATAAGAACGCACGGCAACCCATGGGCGAGGTGATCGCACCGTATTCGCGGAAAATGCGCGACACGGAGCCCGACTCGGACGAAAGGCTCAAGTAGTCCGGGTACATGCACTGTGCGGACGTACGCACCGCTTCATCCAAGAGTTCGGCACTATAAGGATCCGCGGCGATCTGTTCTTCGTCGTAGAGGTAGACGAGTTTCGGGAACACCACGGGCTTATGATCCTTCCCGTGGCCGTTACGACGCACTTGGAGCATGACGCGTGAAATCTGCGATAGCCAGAATTTTTCTTCGTCCGTCTGACGATCCGGATACCACTGACCAAAGGTAATCGTTGTGAAGGCAAAGTCGCCACGGCTGCACGGCACCGTATTTAACTTCAATTCGAGCGACTGGAAGCCTTGTTCGAGTTCACGGATGACGTCTTTACGGGCCCAGAGCTCAGCCTTCTCATCGCTCAACCCCATTTCATGGTACTTCGTCATGGCGGCTTTCTTACTCTTTAACACATAGGGTAAGAGCACCTTATCCAATTCTGGCAACGTAAAGCCACCAAACTGTTGGGCGGTCGCGACGAGCGTAATGTCGCCAATCACTTGCAGAGCGGAGAGGACGGTCTTAGGTTCCGAGTACTGGACGTTACTCATTTCAAACCCGCCCTTTAAAACGGAGCCAATGTCAAAGAGGCAGCAGTTAATGCAGCCCAAAATCATGTCACGCAAGTCGTGGATGTAGATATCCCCGCGTTCAATCAATTCCTTTTCTTTACCCGACAGATAGAACTGTTTGTAGAGGCTCTTCGTGAGGTAACCCTTAATGAGGGAGCCTTTGGTACTCACCAGCGAACTGTCGTAGTTGGCGTTTTCACGGTCCCCTAAGCGCAACACATCGTCAGCGTCTTGACGCAACTGCTCAAACGTCTTGGCATAGGTGGTTTTGTAGTAACGGTATTCGGCGTAGGCTTCCGCCACGCGCTTATATTCCAAAAAGGCGAGGACCGCAATCACGAGCTCATGCAATTCGAGGACCGTCACCGACGTCACATCCTTCAAACGGTTGGTAACCTCATCGACGATTTTGTTGAGTTCCGTTTCGGGGATGGTGATGTCGCAACGATAGGCAGCTTTTTTGACGGCATCAATGATTTTGTAGGGCTTGAAGTCTTCGGTGGATTGATCTTTTTTAAGTACGGTCAGCATTTTCGTTTCTTCTTAATGATTGATATTTCTTACAAATTACAACAACAAGGGGGAAGAAGATCATCATGGCCCTGGGGCGTTGGTTGAGTCAAAACCCAAGGTGCTTTTCTTCTGGGCTCGAAAGTTTAGGAGGTATCACTCGACTCTGCAAGGGAGGTTTTACTTAGACCATACCCTGTGCGGGGGGTTGACAAGGGGAGGGGAGTCAGGTAGTTATGAGGTAATTCAATGACAATGATAGGGATTAAATAAAACGGTTTGCCGAGCATAAACGACCAAAAGTCATGTAGCCGTGCTCAAGAAATGTGGTTTTAGCTACACGAGCACGGTGAGTTTACGTCAAAAAAAACCGTTTTTTTATTTTTCTATGGCAAGAAAGCTTTTCATAGAAAGGACTCGTGTCGTGCTCAATAGCAAAAAATATTGATACTACATTTATGGATTCAAAGGATCACTGACCACAATAGGTTGTGTTTTGGTTCACCGATCCTCTAATTTCGCTTCGAAATTCGGTAGGGCCATTTTGGGTCGTTTTCACTGGTAGAAAAGCACTTCTGACGTGTTAGGAAATAGGTGAGTCAAAAATAAATCATCCACAGTGCGAGCACGTATAATGGCGGTGACAACGAGCGTCTCGTGAAAGAACGTTCTCGCTAACGCGAATCCCTCACGATCTAACGTGGCAGCTCCGACCCCTTGAGTCAACAAAGAGATAAAACAATGCCCACAGCCAAATATCGGGTGAAGTTAGCCGAGTTACGTTATCACGACTTAATGTTTTTGATCTCGTTATCGGAAACGCAGAGTCTCACGCAGACCGCCTCGGCGGTCGGTATGAGTATGAGTAGCGCGTCGCGCCGTTTAGCCACGTTGCGTGAGCTCTTTCACGATGAACTCTTTGTGCGCAGTGGTACCGAAATGGCAGCAACGCGTCGCATGCGTGAACTCTTAGATCCCATGCGCGAGATGCTCAACAATGCTGCCAATCTTTTTGAAGCCCCGACGCTTGACTTAGAACACATGGACCGTGTGGTGCGCCTCATGGTGCAAGACCATATTTTCCATGGCCCCTTTACGCGCGAAATCCTCCGTAAGTTTTATGCGATGGCGCCCAACTCGGTGATGCGTATCGTGCAGGCGGAAAAGCAACTCTTTGATCGATTGCGCGATAACCAAATCGACATGGCATTTTATGCGGGTAACGATACGCCTGGGGACTTTCATGCGGTGACGCTCTATCGCGGACGCTTTGGGATCTTTGTCCGACGTGACCACCCCTTGGTGCGTCAGGCACACCACAACCAAATTGATAAACGCCTTTTGCGTGAGTATCGTTCGGTCGAATTGCGACTCCTCGATGGGTCCTTTTCGGATGTGCATGAAGCCGTGCGCGGTCAGTTAGGGCAAACGGTCGGCTTTGAAACCCCCTATACCACCTCGCTACCGGTGGTCGTGGAAGAAACCAACTTTACGTTTGTGGGGCCCCTGATTACCCTACGTCGCTTTATGACGACTGCCCAAAACCCGGACCAGTTTGCCATCTTGAGTTTTGCGGACGATATGGGCTTTTATGCGCCCAAACTCATTTGGCACCATCGCTCCCACTCCGACCCGTTCTTGCAGTGGGTGCGTAGCGTCATTATCGATACCTGCCGCACCGAAGCCCATGGGCTCGATCGCACCGCCTTACCGATTCAAGGTTAAGCACGCAGTTTTGGTGCCCTCTTCGCTCGTGAGCCAGTCCGTGGCCTGAGCGAGGAGCGCACGGGTCACAACACGCGTGGCGCCCTCACGGCGCAAGAGCCCCGACTTTTCCCAAGCGCTTAACGTCATGGAGGTCATGGTGCGAGTGGCTCCGATCGTTTGTGCCAATTCGGTCACGGTCAATTGGTAGGGAATGGGAGTAGGGGTAAAGCGCTCGAGCGCTTTGTCCCAGTTAAACGTGAGCCGCTTTTCATCTTGAAAAATCAGCGCGGCGAGGAGTCGTGCGAGACGCACCGCGATCGTGTCGGTCATTGCGGAAAAGAGGCCTTCCATATCGGACTCATGTTCGTGCACAAGCATCTCGGTGTGTGCGTCGTTTAAAGCGACGTCTTGATGGAGCATTTGCAAAAACGTGTGTCGTGAGAGTAGCAACACGTCGGTGGGACGCAAGGCCACATCGACGTTATTCACCACGGAGCCCGTGTACGCGTCGACATTGCCCACTAAGCGTCCCGCGGGGACCAATGTAAAGTAGTGAGGATTGAGTTTGCTGTCACGCATCTGGAACCCACAGAGCCCCTTGACGACCCACGCGACTTCGCCTTCCACGCCTCCGTTATAAAGCGACTGCCCAGGCTAAAGATGCAAGGGTTGTCCATAGCGACGAAAAAGCGCGTAAAACGCATTCGGGGCGGGTTCGTGTACCCACGGAAATTGGATGAACACTTGGCGCATGGGGGCGATTCCTTGAGTCTGGAGGTGGGATGCTTGGTCAGATCAAATTATATCGAAAGAGGGAGGCAAGTCGCAGTGCTCACCTCCCTCCTGAGAGTTTTCTTGACGGGTCAGTCAGGATACAGTGTGGTGCGACCTTAGATCGCTAAGTCCTTCACTTTGTCAATCGAGCCACCCGCAGCGAGGATCCCTGCTAAGCGACCAAACGTTAACGCACGACCATGGTTCATGCCCGGGCAAATCGTCGGGTAGTCACCGCTGCCGAAGTAGTCCCCAGCTGCAGCGCCAGCGACAAAGAGTTTGCCAATGGGTTGATTGTTGGCGTCCAACACGTGTAACGAGGGATCCGTGTGTAAGCCGCCCGACATGGCGAGGAGCGAACTGGCTAAACGACCGGCATAGAATGGCCCTTTAAGGATCGGGGTCATCAATTCGCCACGCTTTCCGAAGTCCTTGTCTTTGCCAGCCTGGCAGAGTTCGTTATAGTGTTTCACCGTCTTTAAGAATTCCGCCACCGGCACATTCATCTTCTTAGCTAAGTCTTCTAACGTGTCCGCGACAACCACTTTGCCGTCCTTGATGTACTGCTTTAAGGTCGCTTCTTCGACGTCAAGGTTAAAGCCCGCGCCCCAGGGTTGCCACATCTGACCGCAGAAGAGCCCCCCGTTTAATTTCCCGTCGACTTGCTTTTTCACTTGCTTCAAACCGTCGGCGTCGTAAACGCTCCAGGCAATCCCATGCGGCTGCAACTCTTTGCAGCAGGACTTCGACTGCGTGTTGACGTCTTCGTTCATGAAGCGTTGCCCCAGCGCGTTCACATGCAGGAACGTGTAGGAGGCGGCGCCCGCTTCCAAGTGCACCGTGGCGGCATGGTCGTCTAAGCGTTGCATCGCACCACCGACCTGCAAGGCCATGATATGGCAGTCGCCCGTGTTGGTCTTGGCGGGGTAGTAGATCTGGGCATCCACGCGTAGCGAGAAGGGCGCCCAGCGCTTACGCATTTCTTCGTTTGAAGCGTAGCAACCCGACGCGATAATGACGCCTTTACGGGCAATGAACTTCGTGTAGTTGCCTTTGCGACCCGCAATCACGGTGTCCACATCGCCGTTGGCGGCCTTCACAAATTGCACGGCGGGCATACGGAAGTAAGTCTTCACACCACGCTTTTCGGCTTCTTTGAGCATGGCAGGGACAAGCACCACGTTACCAATGCCAGTGGAATTCCCGTAGGTGTAGTCAAGCGACACGTCTTTGTTGTAGAAGAAGTGTGTCACCGGGACTTCCGTGTAAGTCGGCCCTTTGTAGTAACCTTCCCAGAGCGTGACCTTCACATCGTTTTTCGCGCACATGTCAATGGCCCAGTCCATGCAGGCCCCAGACTTCTTCGCAAACATCCAAAGGAGGCGTTCGTCCATACGGCCTTGGCCCCAGGCGATCAAACGACGCACCACATCGGCATAGTCCACTTTCACGCCTAAACTTTCTTGCACTTTGGAACCAAAGGCGGTGATATGCCCACCGCGGGCTCCCCAAGAGCCTGTCTTTTCAATCAAAGCAACGTCGGCCCCTTCTTCGCGCGCTGCATTGGCGGCAGCGACACCGGCTAAACCCGCCCCAATGACGAGCACGTCGACCGTGACGGTATTCTTGATTTCTGCCTCGGGAATCGGGGTCACGGGTTTTTCCCAGGACCAGCCGGTGCATTTCGGGGCTTGCCACTTTTCTGGAATATCGCCCGCGAAGGCGGACGGCGTTGCCGCAACGACCGACGAAGCGCCAGCGACTTTAAAGAATGTACGACGAGAAAGCGATTTAGACATAGAGGTCTCCTAAAAGAATTCGCCTGTGGGCGAAAACAGTCAACGAGGGATCACGTGTGGTGGGTGTTATTGGCTTGGCATCGTCACGGGATCCATCTTGTGGCACTCCGCACAGCCGTTGACACTCGCGCTGTGGGGTTTGTGACACTGCAGACAGTCATAGGTATCAAAGTGCCCTTGATGAGGGTTGAGCGGTTTACCATTCACAACGACACGACCTTTCTCGGGCTTTTCTCCGTGGCAAGTAATGCACACGTCGGGTTTAGCGTTTTGCGCCGATGGGGTGCCTGGTTCATGACAGGTTTGGCAATTCGGGTGAAAGCCAGCCACCCCTTGTGCGTGAAGCGCGGGGGAGCCGAGCAATAGGGCGAATGTAAGGACAGCAATCGTTCGTTTCATGGTGCGAAACCTCGTGAAATCAAAGGTTGATACCGTTTGAACTTGATGAGTATGTTCGCAAAAAAGGGCGAGTCGACCGTGTTAAGCAATTAACACAATTACACCCTTAGAAGTAGGCAATAGTCCTTAGATCTCTGTATTTTAGGGTAGGTTAAGGCGATTGGCAGAACGAGGGGAAGGGAAGAGTCCGAGAGGAGAGTAGGTAGACAAAGCCCGGACCTGTTGGGCGCCCGGGCTATAGAAAGGTTGGGTTTTAGAGGAACGTGTCCGAGAGTTTCTTCAAGCGGTATCCGACGGTTTGCACGGCAATCACTTTTTCCTCAGCCCCCAAGCGCAACGTTTGGCCTAAACGATCGCGGTCAAAGCCAGTGCGGGCTACGCAGGATAAATCGAGCGCGGTAGCGGCTAAGTAGAGGGCCTGAATTTTGGCGCCCACGTCAATTGTCATGGCACGTTCACGCATTTCCTCGATTTTCTGTGCATCAAACCCACTGGGCTTCACTTTGTCGATCACTTTTTCGCCTAAGCGGCTCACGAAGCTTTCGGTGCGTGCACGGTTCGCAACATACACAATGTGCACAGGGGCGATATTGAGCGTGGGTTGCGCAAAGATGGTCTCACGACGCACGTCGCGCAATTCACAGAAAATGAGCCCATTTTTTTCGGGCACCCAGTGCCAAATGCCATTGGCTTTGAGCACATAGATGTCGATTTCTTGCCAGTCCAAGGCGGACGGGGTCGTGCGTTTGCCGTTATCGTGCGTAATCCCGTCGGCAGCCCACAACAGGGTGGCCAAATCTTGATCGGTTAAGGGTTCGTCACTAAACGTACGACGCGATTTGCGCTGAGAGAGCGCATCCCCTAAGGTCATGCTGAGGGCGCGTGGTTCGGGCAAGGCTCGGAACACCACATGGTCATCACGATCTTCAAAGCGGGCTTTTAATTCCTCAATGAGGGTTTCCACGCGATCGGTAATATTGTGGAACCATTTTTCCCCAATGGCGGCTTTCAATTTTTCTTTCAGTTTGTTCATGCTCTGGACCTCACGGCGTAAATGAAAACGTTGGTCCTATTCTAGCCAAAGGCGTGGGTTTCTGAGACAATTTGCACACGATGGTATTGCGTAAACGGTACTGAAACGAACACGGTGACAAGGTTTTGGCCCACAAGGAGGGCAACGCTATGGCTAAGCAGATTCAATTGCGTGAAACGGTTCTCGATGATCAAACGGTGGTTTTTTCGCTCACCGTGTCACGTGCCCGTGCGCCAGCGATGCGACGCTATTTGGAGGGGCTATTGGGACTCTTGACGATCGAAGAGCCCAGTTGGGAGGGGCAAATTCAAGCCCGCGAAGAGTTACCCTCACAAGCCCTAAAGCGGCTTCGTCTCTCGCGCGGGATGAGTCAGAAAACACTGGCCGAATACTTAGGTGTCTCTCAGGGGCGTATTTCAGACTTTGAACAAGGGGTGAAATTCATCCCCCTAGAAACCGCCCAACAGTTGGCAACGCTCTTTCAGGTGGGAGCCCACGTTTTCATTCGTTAAGCCAATAAAAAAAGCACGACTCCTAGTGAGCAGAGTCGTGCTTTTCACGCAACCTTTTCGCACTCAACGCAGCTTATTCCGCCGCTTTTTTCGTCTTCGCTTTGGCACTACTGCGGGCACGCGGTTTAATCAACACGCTACCCATTAACGGACCACGCGCACGCGTGGCGGGTTTCTTGCGAGCTTCTTCGTTTAAACGGCGAATCAGATCACGGGCTTCCAAGGAATCGGTCATGGAGGCCAAGGTGTGTTCGTTGAGTTTGTCATAGAACGCGCGGTAGGCTTCTTCTTTCACCTCACGGAATTGGCATCCGTTAAACATCGTACACATGGGACTGTCGCAGTCGAGCAAGGGCTGCCCCCCTTCGAGTTCGCGAACAATATCCCCAATACGATATTCCGAGGGGTCACGAGCGAGTTCTAAACCGCCCGTACGACCACGGTAAGAGACAATCCAACCTTTTGTGTGGAGAAAATGCGCAACCTTGACGATGTGATTACGTGACCAATCGAATTTTTCTGCGAGCTCATTGACCGTCACCAAGGTGGAACGGTTGCGATAGGTCAAGTACATCAATACACGCAGACTAAGGTCAGTAAACCGGGTAAGATGCATGATGGTTTCCTAAGTAGGTGAGACTTCGAGAGGTTTGAGGCATATCTCTTTATGAATATTTCACACAAACGGAACGAAATCAGGTAAAGGGTGCCGCGTCAGTAACGTGTCCAGGCTGAAATGTTCTCTTTTAGGTACCACATTAGAGTACATACAACATCCCCATAGCGATCACGTTGAGTGTAGCGTAAAGTACCTTAGAATACAAATATTTCTTTAGAGATCTCCCATTCGGAGGATGAGGCTCTAAGAAGAGCTTATGAAAGATCTCTGATTGGATGTTTGTTTCCCGATCAAAAAAGGTCACACTAGATTCGAATAAAGCAAAGAGTTCAGTCAGGAGTAGCTCTAGCGAATGTAATAAAATATTACTAAATATAAGTGACTGTATATTTACGCACCGGTTAGTCAGACAGGGAAATGGACTAACATAGGGTTTACCCTTATTATGGAAATCCCGCAAAAACGCTGTTCATTGAAATATGGGGATACGCCATTAACAGTCTGTTACAAACTAGCTATCTTGGGGTATACCCTTAGAAGAAATTTCTCTATATACTTTCACCTGTGTTAGGAAGTACAGGGTAAACCCCAACACCTAGCGCAGACAGCGTAAGTTTCTCTCCTTACTTACCTGTCTTCGATTCATCGTTTCTCTCTCCTCGCGATGAATCATTTGTCAAGAGACTAGTCATCTCTTGGCAAACGCCGAGTGAAATACAGCTGGTCACTGTGTCAGGTTGGTCGCCTGAGCGCTCGGTTCTGTCTGACTTTTGGTCTTTGAGTTAGACAGATATCCTTTATAAGATTCCGGACTGGTCCTCTGGAATCTGCATGGTTGGGAAGCGACTCGCATCATCATGGTGTGAGTCGCTTTTTTTGTGCGTTATTGGCGTACTCCCCCGTTGCCCGAGGCCAAGGTCTTCGCCCTATCGTCCACCCATTCCTCTCTAAACCGCATGATAGAAAAGAAAAACTCCTCAAGGAGTTTACCCATTGAGGAGTTGATGATCAATCCAGCGATGGAATCGCACTACCCTAACATCAGCTTATCGGAGACGCCACCGGCGGCTTCTTCGAAGTAGTGCAGCAAGTCGGTCGGGGTAAGCCGCGACTTTTCTTCGCCCGAGACGTCCACAATCGGACGACCGTCATGCATCATGATGAGGCGGTTACCAAAGCGCAACGCGTCACGCATATTGTGCGTAATCATGAGCGTGGTGAGGTGCTGCTCGGTCACGATCTTGTTGGTGATTTCAAGCACCTTTTCGGCCGTTTTCGGATCCAAGGCCGCGGTGTGTTCGTCCAGTAACAACAATTCTGGGCGAACAAGCGTCGCCATCAAGAGCGTAATCGCTTGGCGTTGCCCACCCGACAAGAGCCCGACGTGTGCCGTTAAGCGATCTTCAAGCCCTAAGCCTAACTGCGCCACGAGCGCACGAAACGCCTCCGTTTCCTCTTTCTTTTCGCTCCAACGTAATCCCGGCCACTTGCCACGGCGCTTGGCCATGGCTAAGTTTTCAATGATCATCATCCCGCCAGCGGTCCCTTTCATCGGATCCTGGAAGACACGCCCAATGAATTGAGCGCGTTGGTGCTCAGGCATGCGTGTGACATCATGGCCGGCAATCGAAATGCGCCCTTCGTCGACCGGGAAGACCCCGGCGACACTGTTAAGCAACGTGGATTTGCCTGCGCCGTTACTGCCGATGACGGTCACAAAGTCCCCGTCGTTTAAGGTTAAATTGACCCCGCGTAACGCCACCTTTTCATTGGCCGTGCCCGCAAAGAAGGTCTTATGTACGTTAACGATCTCTAACATGGTATGGCGTCCTTCTTTAGCGTGATTTCTTTAAACGGTTGACTTTGGACTTCACGAGTGGCAAGGAGAGCGCAATCGCGACCAGCACCGCCGTAAAGAGTTTCAAGTCGTTCGGGGGCATCCCCATTTCGAGCACTAAGGCAATCACCAAGCGGTAAATGATCGAGCCCATCACCACGGCAACGAGGTAGTGTTTAAAGCTCGAATTCCCGATAATGACTTCCCCGATAATCACGCTCGCTAAGCCAATGACGATCGTACCCACGCCCATCCCGACGTCCGCAAAGCCGTTATTTTGGGCAATCACGGCCCCGGAGAGCGCGACGAGGGCGTTCGAGATCACGAGCCCCAAGACAATCATCACGTTGGTGTTGATGCCTTGCGCACGTGCCATCTGGGCGTTAAAGCCCGTGGCACGAATCGCGGTTCCCAATTCGGTACCGAAGAACCAGTAGATGATGTTGACGACCACCGCCATCACCACAAACCCAATCAAGCAGGCCACCGTCACCGCGCTCCATCCAGTGACGTGTTCGAGCCACGTAAAGAGCGTTTCGTCCTGGAGTAACGAAATGTTGGCTTTGCCCATTACGTGCAGGTTAATCGAATAGAGCCCGATCATGGTCAGAATCCCCGCTAAGAGCGCAGGGATGCGTAATTTGGTCGTTAAAAAGCCCGTGACGGCACCGGCTAAACAGCCTGCTATCGTGGCGAGAATCATCGCGAGCGTAATCCCTAAGCCTTGACTAATGGCCGTCGCGGCAACGGCAGCCCCTAAGGGGAAACTACCTTCAACCGACAAGTCCGCGATATCTAAGACGCGGAAGGTAAGAAAAACGCCCAACGCCAAAAGAGACCATTGAAGGCCTTGAGCGATGGTGGAGATGAGGAGTTCTGTCATAGTGGTTTGCTAATCCGTGTGAGGTTTTGTAGGTACCCGACCCGCTGGTTTCAATCCTATGTACCGGGCTGGTTTTGTTGTCTCTTCACAGTGAGCGAAGTGTGTGAAACGCCAAGGGCGCACACCCTTGGCGTTTGTCCGAGGCTATTATTCGACCTTACTCGCTTTAGCGAGCACGTCTTCCGGAATCGTCAAGCCAATTTCCTTGGCCGTTTTCATGTTGACGATCACGTTATCCGCGTGTTGGGTCTGAATCGGCATCGTGGCGGGTTTGGTTTTGCCTTCCAAAATGTCGGCGCCCATCTGACCCGTCATCTTACCGAGGACATAGTAGTCAATAGCGATCGAAGCCAAAGCGCCCTGACGCACCATACCGCCTTCGGCCGCAATCACAGGGAGTTTCGCGGGAATCGCGGCCTTCATGAGGGCAGGAAGCGCACTCGCGACCACGTTATCGGTGGGCAAGTAGACGGCGTCGACTTTGCCCTTGAGGCTGTTGATCGCCTGCTGCAAGTCGTTCACGGTGGTGACCGTGGCGGAGACGACTGTTAACTGCTTCTTCGCTGCCGCCTCTTTCAAGAGCTTCACCTGATATTCGGAGTTGACTTCACTGGAGTTATAAATCGTACCGATGGCCTTGGTGTTAGGAACCAGCTTCAAGAGGAGATCTACCTGTTCGGCGACGGGGTTAATGTCGGAGACCCCGGTCACGTTGCCGCCCGGCTTCTCATTCGTCTGGACAAGTTTGGCGACTTCAAAGTTCGTCACGGCCGTGGCCACAATCGGAATATCCTTCGTGGCGCCCGCTACGGACTGAGCGGCCGGCGTGGCAATCGCGAAAATCAGTTTGGACTTATTGGAGACAAAACGCTGAGCGATGTTGTGCAGATTCGACTGGTCCGCCTGCGCATTTTGTTTATCGAGCTTAATGTTGACGCCGTCCTTAAAGCCACGTTCGGCCAAGGCGTCCACGATCCCGCGGTTCGAGGCATCGAGTGCATCGTGTTCGACTAACTGAACAATCCCCACGGGCATGAGTTCTTTGGTTTGCGCAGCGGCTTTGGGCGCTTCTTTGTCGCCACAGCCAGCGAGCCCAGCCGCAACGGCCCCCGCTAAAGCCAATGCCAAAATTCGCATTGTCGGTTTTTTCATTTTCATTTCTCCAGTGATGAAAGTGATTGTTTTTAAACGCTTGTTAACCAAGCACTGTGTGATTCATTATGCCCAAAATTCCTCAGCGCTTTGCGAAAGTAACGCGTTAACCCTTGAGAGGTATTACTTAGGCTCCGTGAGGGTGAACAAGAAAGAAGGGAATATAGCGCAGGGCTAAATTCCCTTCGAATTGACTTACGTGTGGCGACGCGAATGCGTCGCCTTTGTCGCTAGGTTGGCTGACAGTTTAGCGAAGCCCACGTTGGCGGTTGGTGGCCATACCAACGTCGACGACTTTACGTGCTAAGGCAGCGGTCGGGTCCGTAATCACCACGGTCTTACCGGCAATCTCGAACGCATCGCTTTCGTCCAAAATGAGCGGCAATTCGGTGCAGCCCAAAATCAGGCAGTTGCAGCCGCAGGTTTCAACGAGGTAGCGTGCAGCACGCAATAAGTCGTCTTTACATTGCCCGTCGGTAAAGCCCGCTTTGACGCCCAAGGGGCCATAAATGGCGGACATCACCAAATTCTGGTGTGCTTCATCGGGCGTAAATAAGGGCATCCCTAAGGCCGTCGCTTTATCGCTATAGAGCCCCGTCTTCACGGTCCCCGTCGTGGCCAAGAGCCCAATGACGGCTTTCTCACCCAGCTTACCGTGGATTTCTTCCATCGTCGTTTGCTGCATATTGATAAAGGGCACCTTGATGTGGCGCTCTAAGAACGGAAGGAAGGCGTGAGCCGTGTTGCACGGAATCACGATCACATCGCACCCGTCGCGCTCTAGGCGTTTAGCCGACCCATAGAGGGCACACGTCGGGTCTTCACCGTTTTCCAAGAGGCACTTCGTACGGTCGGGCGTCTCGGGGTTTTGTTCCACGACAACACGCAAATGTTCCTGGTCATTTTTGGCCGGTGTCGCCCGCGTAATCTTGTCGTATAAGTCCACCGTCGCCGCGGGCCCTAACCCACCCACTAAGCCCACCTTAAAGGGTTTGGCGTAGGGGGCCGGGGGATTTTTAATGAGGCTTTCGGCCGTCAAGGCAAACACGTCGATAAAGGGGTAGCCGTACCCGATTAACGTCGAAACGACCCCCGCCATACGACCGCAGTTCGGGAAATACGCATCACACTGCGCATGTGCGATACGGTCGGTGTATTCACGAATAATCGAAATATCATCCGTGTTAATGCGCTGGTCTTCGCCTTCGGCTTCGATGAATTCGACCTGAGGCAAATGCGTGCGGAAGTATTCCACGGGCACCACGTTCCCGATGAGACCAATCTTTTTGAAATTGTGGTGCGTAATGTACTTCACGCTTTCTTCGAAAAAGGAGATCAAGGGGGTGGTGAGTTCTTTGCGGACTTCTTTCAAGAAGGGTTCGCTACGCCAATCGCCCGTGACGATCACGTCCACGCCTTTACTTTCGAGTTCGAGCGCACTCGCTAAGACGGTCAACTTTCGGTCGGCTAAGGCATGGCGGCTCGAGGGGGCTTGTGCGGGTAAGGCAATGTCACTTTCCACGAGGGTGACCTGCACATCAAAGGCTTTGGCTGCGTTTAAGAGGGCACTCTTCACATACGTGGCAACAATATTGTGGACCCCAGTAATGAGCCCAATGGTGAGGCTTTTCGCCATAAAACATTCTCCCTAAGTCAGGCGTGGCACAGGGTCTGTACGTAGGACGTACAAGGCGCCACGGATCGTTTCAACAATAGCGCAAGCCCTCACCCATCGCAAGGTTAGACCCATTAGGGTTTTTCCTCAGTCGGGTTGATACGAAAAAGAGAACGCAAAAAAAGCGACACGAAGTGTTCGTCCTTTCGTGTCGCTCGGGTGGGGTGGCTCAAGGACGGGATCCCTGAGCGAAACCGGTTTAGGCTAAGCCCGTAATCTTGCCGTTGACCACATCAATGTGCATGGCAGCGGGATCTTTCGGGAGCCCAGGCATACGCATGATGGCGCCCGTCGTGACGACCACAAAGCCCGCCCCGGCATTGAGAATCAAGCGTTGCACAGGGAGTGTGAAGCCTTCGGGGGAGCCTAATAAGGCCGGATCGTGTGAGAGTGAGAACGGGGTTTTCGCCACACACACGGGGAGTTTATCAAAGCCCAGCTCCACTAAGCGCTTAAAGTCTTTCATGGCCGCAGGCGAAAAGTCGACTTTACCGGCCTTGTAGATTTTTGTCGCCAAGGCTTCGACCTTTTCCAAGACGGTCATGTCTTCGTCGTAGGAGTACTGTAAGGGTTTCACCTCTTGGGCGGCAGCCACGACTTCACGCGCCAAGCTTTCCGCCCCTTCACCGCCCTTGGCGAACCCGTCGCTCACGGCCACGCGTACGCCCAAGGCCTTGCAGTGTTCCACCAAGGCCGTAATTTCTTCGTCGGTATCGGTATGGAAGTGGTTAATCGAGACCACGACATTCGGACCAAAGGCGAGCAGGTTTTCCACATGGCGATCCAAGTTGCAAAAGCCCTTTTTCATCGCTTCTAAGTTGGGCTTACCGATCTCCGCCAGGGGCACCCCACCGTGCCACTTCAAGGCTTTGGTGGACGTGACGAGCACCACGGCGGCTGGATTGAGTCCAGCGGCACGGCACTTGATGTTGTAGAACTTTTCGGCACCCAAATCCGAGCCAAAGCCCGCTTCGGTGACGGTGTATTCGCCCAGTTTCATGGCGGTCTTGGTGGCAACGACGGAGTTGCACCCGTGTGCGATATTGGCAAAGGGGCCACCGTGCACAAAAGCCAAATTGCCTTCGATCGTCTGCACGAGGTTGGGTTTCATGGCTTCTTTAAGGAGCGCCAAAAGGGAACCCGTCGCGCCCAATTCTTTCACCGTGTAGGCGCTACCATCCGGGCGCGTCCCCACAACGATGCGATCGATGCGAGCGCGTAAGTCTTCCATGTCGGTGGCTAAGCAGAGCACAGCCATCAATTCGGAGGCGACCGTAATGTCAAAGCCGGTTTCGGTCGGAATCCCGTTGGCGTTCCCACCCAAACCCGTGACGATATTGCGAAGCATACGATCGTTCACGTCCAACACACGACGCCAGAAGACTTCTTTCAACGTCACCTGACCCTGATGACGGGCATTGTCAATCAACGCCGCTAAGAGGTTATTGGCGGACGTGATCGCGTGGAAGTCCCCCGTGAAGTGAAGGTTAATGGCTTCCATCGGGAGCACTTGCGAGTAGCCACCGCCCGCAGCACCTCCTTTCATCCCAAAGACTGGACCCAAGGAGGGTTCACGCAACGCAATCGTCGTGCGATGCCCAATGCGCTGTAAGCCTTGCGCTAAGGCGATCGAGGTGGTGGTTTTACCCGACCCGGCAGGCATCCCCGAGGTGGCGGTCACCAAAATGAGTTTGGCGGTAGAGGGGCGATCGGCCTTCAATTCCACTTTGGCCTTATCACGGCCATAGGGTTCGAATTCGGACTCCTCGAGCCCCGCGTCGCGGGCGAGTTTTTCAATCGGAATTAACTGGGTAGCTTGGGCAATTTCGATATCGCTCAGCATGGAGACATCTCCTAAAAGTAAAAAATAAAAAAGAAGTCGGTAGAAAGGGGGTGTTCGCTATATGGGACTCAACCGCCAAAACGCTCTGGCAGGAGTCAACCGTAGGGGGAGCGAACACGCAACCCGATGAGTTGGCACATAGTATGCGCCAAGTGAGCGCGTTGTGGGGGAGGAAAATGGCGACTTTGTGGATTTCTAAGGAGTTTCACCAAGACGGTGTGTCTGATGCTCAAGTAGTGGAGGAGTAAAGAGTAAAAAAATGAGGCAGGGGATTCGGAGTTCCACCTGCCTCACCAATTAAAAATTGCCCGACAAGGTTTGGGCCTTGCCGGGCAATCGTCCCCAAAAATGAAGATTACCCAATGGTGAAGGGAACCTTCAAACTCAAATTGTTTTCACTCAACGTGATCTGTCAAGTAGGGGGAGAGGAGGTTCACTCTCCCCATTCGCAGGATTTGCGAATTAGAGTTCAGGCGTAGCGTCGCCGTCCTTCATTAAGCGACCCTGAGCGATACCGAACCAGGTCCAGCCAATGAACGTGGCGATGGAACCCCACATCATCGGTTCGAAGCCGGCAGCGTACAACGCATAGATGCTGTAGGCGGTACCGATCAAAGCGGTGAACTTGATCATGCTGGCAGCGTTGGCGTTAACGCGTTCGGCCTTAACCATCACGAAGACCGCAGCCATCGAGAGGAGGTAGGGCATCACGTTCGTCACCACAGCCAAGTCAACGAGCTTGTTGAACTGCGTGTAGAGGGAGGGCGAAATCGTCATCAAGCTCATCAAGGTCTGGATGATCGTGATCGTGATCATACCGACGACAGGCGCGTTGTCCTTCGTAACCTTGGAGAAGAGCGACGGGAAGTAGCCATCGTCCGAAGAGGCCTTGAACACGTTAGCAATCGTGAACTGCCAGGATAAGAGCGAGCCCGTGCAGGAGAGAACCATCAAGCCCATCACGATCTTACCAGCGGTTTCATTGAAGATGGTGGAGAAGACGAGACCGAACGGAGCGGTGGACTTCACGAGGTCAGCGTTACCCACGATACCGGCAGCAACGTTCGTCGAGAGGATGTAGATGACGGCCACGCCAATCGTAGCGCCCAACACAGCCTTCGGCACATTCTTTTCCGGGTTTTCAACGGCTTCGGAGTTCGCGCAAGCGGATTCCAAACCAAGGAAGGCCCACAAGGTCATCGAAATGGAAGCGGAAATCGCATCAAACGTCGGGATGTTGTTCGGGTTCCAGGACTTGACATAGAGGTCACCGGAGAACCAGAACCAGCCAGCGGTCGACAAGAACGCGACCGGGATAATCACACCCCAAGCGGTGAAGGAAGAAATCATACCCGTGATGCTGGCACCCTTGAAGTTCAGGATGGAGCAGAGCCACAACACACCGATCGTCGCCACGCAGGTAGCCACCGGCGAGAGTTCAACGCCCAAGAAGGCGGTACCGTAACCAACGGCGGAAATGGCAATGGCGATGTTCGCGATCAAAAGCGAAACGGCGTAGGTGTAGTTGGCCAAGAAGTTGCCGGACTTGCCAAAGGCGTATTCGGCGTAACCACCCATACCACCCTTCTTGCGAGAAAGCATCCCGCACTTAGCAAAGGCGTAAGCGAGCGCGGTCGAACCCGTCGCCGTTACGAGCCAAGACACGATGGAGAACGTGCCGACTTGAGCCAACTTCGTCGGCAACATGATAATCCCAGACCCCATCATGTTGAGGGCAGTAAGAAGCGTTAACTGTGCAACGCTCATTTTGTTATTGCTAGACATAGGAGTAATTCCAGTTTAGTTGTAATAAGGAGTGGCAAAGAGTGCCCACGGGCTAAAGGGTGGGTTACTTTCGTGGGCAACTCTTTGCGTTCCATTGGATTTAAGGGTTGATACTCAGATTAGACCCCGAGTTCCGCAGCACGTTCTTTCGTGAGGACGTAGCCATAGGCACGCTTGCGACCGTCGGCATCCTTGTTGATGTACACGCCCTGAAGTTCAGGAGCGAAGCCCGGGAAGCGGTTGATACCTTCTTCGAGAGCCAAGAAGTACTTGAGAACGGAGTCGCCCCAAACTTCACCCGGGATGATGCAGAGCACGCCCGGCGGGTAGGGAAGCGCGCCTTCGCAAGCGATACGGCCAGCGGAGTTTTCAAGCGCCACCAATTCCACGTTGCCGCGGATGAATTCGAAGTGAGCCACTTGCGGTTCCAACACACGCTGCGGGAAGTGAGCCTTACGGAACATTTCCTTCTGAAGCTGCTTCACGTTCAAGCTCTTGTAGAAGTTGTGCATTTCTTGGCAGAGCTGACGGATCGTGTAACCGGCATAACGTTCTTCGTTAGCGTGGTAGATCGAGGGCAACACTTCGGAGAGCGGAGCGTCGGCATCGAGGTACGCTTCAAAGCGAGCGATCTGGGTCACCAAGTGGTCCATCTTCGCTTCGTCTTCAGCCGGGGTCATCAAGAACAGAATCGAGTTCAAGTCGCACTTTTCAGGAACGACACCGTTTTCACGGAGGAAGTTCGCCAAAATCGTAGCAGGAACACCGAAGTCGTCGTACTGACCGGTCTTGACGTTAATACCAGGCGTCGTTAACAAGAACTTGCACGGGTCAACGAAGTACTGGTGTTCACCGTAGCCTTCGAAGTTGTGCCAAGCTTCACCCGGTTCGAACGCGAAGAACTTCAAGTCCTTAGCGATACGATCCGTCGGGAAGCTTTCCCACGGCTGGCCTTCAACGGTGGCCGGGATGAACGGACGGATGTACTTGCAGGTAGCGAGCAACTTCTTACGAGCGTCAATCGTGACACGCACGCAGTCATCCCACAAACGACGGCCAGCTTCGCCTTCGTGCATCTTGGCGTTCACGTCAAGCGCGGCAAAGAGCGGGTAGAAGGGCGAGGTGGACGCGTGCATCATGAACGCATTGTTCATGCGCTTGTGCGGGCAGTAGCGCTTCTGACCCTTGATGTGGCTGTCCTTCTTGTGGATCTGGGAGGTCTGGGAGAAACCAGCCTGCTGCTTGTGCACGGACTGCGTCACGATGATGCCAGGATCTTCCGGCCCTAATTCAAGGAGCAACGGCGAGCAGTCTTTCATCATCGGGATGAACTGTTCGTAACCGACCCAAGCGGAGTCAAAGAGGATGTAGTCGCACAAGTGACCAATACGGTCAACCACTTGGCGAGCATTGTAAATCGTACCGTCGTAGGTACCTAACTGAATCACGGCTAAGCGGAACGGACGCTTTTCGTCAGCACGTTCGGGCTTAATTTCGCGGATCAAATCGCGCAAGTACTTTTCTTCGAAGCAGTGATCATCGATACCACCGATGAAGCCGTAGCCGTTACGGGCGGTTTCGAGGTACACCGGGGTAGCACCAGCCTGCAAGAGAGCGCCGTGGTGGTTGGACTTGTGGTTGTTACGGTCAAAGAGCACCAAGTCGCCCGGGGCGAGTAAGGCGTTCAAAACAACCTTGTTAGCAGACGAAGTACCGTTCAAAACGAAGTAGGTCTTGTCGGCGTTGTAAATACGAGCAGCTTCTTGCTGAGCGGCGCAAGGAGCACCTTCGTGAATCAACAAGTCGCCCATGGAAACGTCGGCGTTGCAAAGGTCAGCGCGGAAAACGTTTTCACCAAAGAATTCCGTGAATTCACGGCCAGCGGGGTGACGGCGGAAGAACGCACCACCCTGATGCCCCGGGCAGTCGAACTGAGCATGGCCCTGCTTGACGTATTCGACCAAGCTGCCGAAGAACGGAGGAAGAATCTTATCTTCGTACTTCTGAGCGGCGGCGTCGATCTGACGGCCATAAAGCCCCTTGTCAGCAGCCTTGTCATCGATCACGGACACGACCTGACCAAAGAGTTCATTGGGGACTTCGCACAGATCATTCTTGATGATCACGGGAAGATCCAAAGCGGATTCTTTGACCTTCGCGAGCTTGCCTTGCTGGGCTTCCGAAGCCGTCATCACAACGGCGGAAACTTCCGTAAAGTCAGCCTGATCAAAGTCAACGACTTGACGTTCGGCGCAGAAGGCATTTTGTGCGGCGGCCGTAGCGGCGATTTTGAGTTTTCTCATTTAATTACCTCAGGTTAAAGTTGGGATTTTTGACCGTTAAGGGTGCAAAAACCCGAGGAATCATAGAGTCAGTATGATTCCTTTCATCAAGAAACTTAAAGAAATTTATTTCTTTAACACTACTCAAATCGCACTGTTTGATATTTTTTGACTCGGGCCCAATTTCACTAGCGAGGGAGTTCACTTGGCTTAAGATGAGCACAAGGACAACCAGGGCGGTTTTGAACCGATGAATCCGTGCTGAGGCGACTTACAAGAAACGTAGGCGCACGAGGCACGACACATCAAACAAATTGTGAAACGAGTAGGGAAAAGTTCGAGCGATTGGACTGAAGGGCTCAGTTAAACCAATACTCTAAAGACATGACGTCAGTGCGCAATAAAGCACACCCGACGCATTAAATTGATGCGGAGGCGAAGAGATTGTAGTTGAAGCAGGAGCGCTTCGCAAAGCACATAATATGACGAGTACGTCTCAAACCAATATTATTGATTGCCATGATATTGACCTCCCCAGCAAGCATTGCTGGAACTTGTGACCAAAGAGCGGTGTGGAAAAACTCACTCTTCGAATATGTAAGCCATTTTACTTAGGTAAACAAAAGTCGTCAATGGGGAAAACCCTAGCTTCAGCCGTTAAGATGAGAATCACTATCAATACTGATTTAAATCAAAAAAAGGGGACTGCTTTACATTCACAGTCCCGCAGGCTAATTGAAAGAATTTGACTGAACGGTTAATTAACGTTTAGTGTGGATTTAGACAAAGTCACCAGCCTTGATCAAGAGGCGAGCAATTTCGGCAGCGTTATGCAAATCGAGCTTACGATAGGCGCTACCACGGTGGACTTGGACGGTCTTTTCCGAAATGTTGAATTCGCGGGCGACCTCTTTATTGGCGTAACCACGCGCCACCATGCGAATCACTTCGCGTTCGCGCTGCGTTAACTGTTCAAAGCGGCTCTTAAAGTCGGTAATTTCCTGCGTGTTACGGCGTTCCGACAGATTCTTCGCCACCGCGTTTTCGATCGTATCGAGGAGTCGTTGATCATCGACGGGCTTTTGTAAGAAGTCCACAGCCCCAGCCTTCAAGGTGTTGACGGCCATATCGATGTCCCCGTGACCCGAGACGAAAATAATCGGTAAGTCGCAACCCACTTCACGCAACTTCACTTGCAGTTCCAACCCCGACATTTGCGGCATACGCACGTCAAGCAGTAAGCAACCCGGGCGAATGAAGTCGTTCGAGGAGAGGTACGTGAGTGCATCCGGGTAGGTCACCACTTCCCAGCCTTCGTCTTCAATTAAGAAAGCCCACGATTTGCGCATCCCATCATCGTCATCAATGATGCGGATAACAGGACTGTTGATTTTACTTTCGTCGTAGTGATCGTACTGCATTATGGGAATTCTCCGGAATTGTTGGGAACGTCATCCTAGGGGGTTTTACTTGTGGGTAGCCCCTTACGGAATTTGAAGTAGTTTACACGGTTTAGCTCAGAAGAAAAAGCGCAAACCGCGTAAAACGTGCGCGCGCGAAGCGTTCAATGACGCGTCCTCGGAATCCTCTTTTACCAGTAGGCACACTATGCTAAGTTAGAGGTATTCATTGATTGACGGGGTTCTCAGAGAGCATGTCTGGGCAACGCCACTCACGACATACCATGGAGTGCCACTATGCAACTCTTTCTCGCGGTCAAGTCGCTCACCAAGCGCCGATCCGCCGTCATCCCGGTGCCGATCACCCTAGACCCTGTGCCCACCACCTTGCGTGCCCTCATCGCTCGGCTGGTGGAGCGCGAAATTGCGCTCTATCAAGACCGTCAAGCGCGGGCGCAAACCCCCGATGCAATGAGCACTGAGGCGATTGACAATTTAGCACTCTCGGGCGCTATTCGACCGGGGTCCCAAGCGCAAGTGACGTCCATTAACCGTGACGAAGCGATCGCGCACGCGACGCAAAGTGTGGCAGATGGAATCGTGCGACTCTGGGTAAACGATGAGGAATTGACCGACTTAGAGGCTTCGTTGTCCTTAAAGGAGGGGGATACCCTCACTCTGATTCGCTTAGCGCCCCTAGCGGGCCGCCTTTGGTAAGGAGATTGGACCATGACGACACCACAGAGCCGAGACCAAATTGACGCAGGGTATGCTGAGGCACTCAAACGCCTCTCCAAAGAAAAAATGGCTCGCACGGGTCCGTTGGCGACGTTTGTCGAGGAACTGCGCAAAACCGTTTTGCATGAGACGCCTGATCAGGTGTTGTGGCTCACGTTGCGTGACACATTAGTGCGTATGCACATCGTGACGTGGGACGACTTGGCACAAAGTGACTTTATGCGCTTGGCCAAAGTCCTCTTAGGGTCCCACTACCCACAGTTTGCCGCGCTCGTCGCCGTTTTCCCGCGGCTGCCCTATAGCGTGGGTTGGCGGCGTCGCTCGCTGCGTTCGCGTGAAGTTTATGCCTACAGTGTGTTACTTGAAGTGACGCTTCGCGCCCTCTGGGCCAGGGAAGTCTTTAATATTCCCGCGGACGAACTCTTTGACAAACGCCCCTTCAATCACTTCGATTGGCAGTTACCGCAGGCCGTTCCGTATTTGATGGCGGCGGAATTGTTGACTGGGAACGCCTCGGTGAAAGCGCGTGTGCTTGAGGCGATTCGGGCGGAAAACAACCACCAGCGACTCTCGCGCGACATCTTAGCGGCGATCGTGATCGCAAACGACGCGGAATTGGTGGACTGGGAAGGTAAATTGCTACTGGCCGCCCAGTTGCAAGAAGGGCTGCGACAAGCGATTGTGGAAACGATGGACCTGGGGCAACCCGAAGCGTTTAGAACGCTCTTGGGCATCGTGGAGAAGGAAAATCTTATTCGGTTTTCGTCCGTCAAACGCGGTCTGATGGTCACCCTTGGGCTTAGTATTGAAGGGCGCAAATTGGAAGCGCGCACCGACGACGTTCTGCACCTCATGATGACCTATTTGGACGATAAAGGCATGGCGCTGCGTGCGATTCAGGATGTCAATCCCATCGCCGTGTACGTCGCGCTTTGGCGCCTGGGGTTTGATGCCGTAGAAGACGTGGTGCCCGTCGCGGACGAACTCATCCAGTCGGGGGCCGTACACCAACTGCACGCCTTAGCGCTTTTTTTAGAAGCCCTCAACCACGAAAAACTCAGCCAACGGTTGGCGATGGCGATCTTGGAGCGCTGGTACAAAGAGCCTTCGGTGATCGCAGGAATGGTGAGTTTTTACCCGCTCAGCGCCTACTATGCACGCAACCCTGAGGAGCAATACGAACTCCCGAGCCCAGTGGATTGGCGCTCACACGTTGAGGCGTGGCAGTACGTGCTCGATCACCTCAAGGGGCCCCAAACGTATTCGGGCTATGTGTTTCCCTGGAACGAACAAAGTTTGATGCCGGATGCCGTTGCTGAGCGCCTCTATGGGGCAGCCCTCATGACAGGAGATCGTGCCTATCGGGAAGCGTTTAAGCCCTACTTTAGTCAATTGAGTGCCTGGACAAAGCAAACGGTCCTCGAAGAGGATTGTGGCGATACGACGGACGCTTTATCGAACGACTATCTTTTCATGGGGTTAGACGATCGCTCCAACGACGTGAAACGCGCTGCGCTCGCCGTGCTCGCCCGGCAGACCTTAACCGAGGAGCAGATTCGTCAGTTGGAAGTGCGCCTCGCAAGCAAGGGCGCTCAATTGCGCATGGGGATTATCGATCTGCTCAAAACCCTTGACGTCGTAGCGCTCACTTCGTCCGTAGAGCGTCTCTTATCGGATCGCTCGGCGGACCGTCGCCTGGCCGCCTTGGATATCTTGGTGGGGCTCTCCGGTGACAAAGCCCAAACCATGCTCACTGCTGCCACCCCCTGGGTGGCGGGCATCACCAAACCCACGGCCAAAGAAAAAGCGCTCATGGAGCGTTTGGGGATAGGGGTGTCTGAGAGTACGGAGTCTTCACCCGCTCTGGCAACGCGACAAACCAAGGGGAACGCTGTGCGCCAAGCCCCCGAGCACGAAACGGCTCCCACTGTCGACCCCGCGCAGTATCAAGCAGAAAATGGCTACGGGCTTTTTGATCCCGTGCGTTCCATGTCGATTCCCGACTACGCCTTTGATCAGACCGCGTACGAGGAAGCGCTCGCGTTTTTTCATTCGGACGAACCCGCCCAACTCTTTGAGATGCTAGGCAACCTCTTGAAAGCGAATGCCGATTTGCCCGTGGAGTATGAGGGCGAAACCTCACGGCTCGCAGAACACCTCATTGTGGATCCGAAGGCCCCAGGCCTTAACGGTTTGGCGTATCCCGAACTCTGGACACGGTTTTATACCGAGTCGGTGCGCGAACCCTGGAAACTCCTCTGGCTCCTGTTCTTACACCGAACCGTCGGGTGTGTGCAGCATTTTGACCTCATGAAACGGGCGCTCGCCCCCAAGCAGGGACTCTTAGCCAAACTCAAAGCCCGCTTTACGACGAGCGGCTGGGAAGCCAACCGACAAGCGATAGCAATGATGACGTCGGACGATACGTACCGTAAGAACCGCATTGTCGAGGCATTGGAGGTGACCTATGGAGACCAAAATTTGGCGCTTAAAACCGCCTCACTCGTTTTGGAACGGTTAACTCAGATCACACAGCCCGACGAGGTGTACGAAAAGGTCACCAATATTTGGTTAAAACGCACCGACATGAAACCGATTCACGACAGCGTTTTGGTCTATTTTTGGCTGACGCTCCCAAGCGACAAAGCCAAGGACGAGGTGTTTGCGCGCTATTTCTGGGCAAAGTGGCGCCTCTACGCGAAGACGGACTACTTTAGTCAAGTGAATCCTGAACAGTACATCTGGACCACCGTGAGTAACGGGATCACCTTAGCGGAACTTTTACGCGCCCGCCAATTGGGATTGATTAGTGCCGAGGATGTCACCCGCGAGTGGGTGGGATCGGCCCTACGTATCGAATACATTCAGGAAGCGAGCCGTCTTTTGAACGGTTGGCGTCGTTGGGGACAGACGGTCGCAGACAAAGTGGACTTAAAGGCTGTGCGTGAACGCTATAACCCGATTTGTGATCGGGTCTTGGATATGGAAGTGAATCGCCTAGAGTCACCCACGGCCTTGAGTGACTATGCGATGAAAATGGACTATATGGAAGGCGCCGCACGTCTCGTGCGGGTCTTAACGGCGTTGGGGAGTGACAAACTCTCCCGCGCACGTTCGACGCCTCCCAGTAAACGTGAAGTGCTCACGCATTTGATTGAAGTGAGTCGTCCGGCGCCCGAGGATACGCCCGAAAAGCTTAAAGCGTTGCTGAGCGAAGCCAAGATTGCTGAAGAGCGATTGATCGAAGTGAGCTTCTTGGCGCCCAAATGGCTCCCCTTATTTGAGCCCGTTTTAGGGATTCCCCACCTCACCTCCGCCGTCTTCTACTTTAAGGCGCACGCAGGCGAAGTCTATAGCAACGAAGACAAAGCCCGTCTCGCGCGCTTCACCCCGATTGCGCCCGAAGACTTGGAAGAAGGCGCGTTTGACAGTCACTGGTTTGAAGCCATCTATAAGGCACTCGGCAAAACGCGCTTTGATCGGTTTTACCGAGCCGCGCGCTTCATCAGTAGTTCCAACAAACACACGCGGGCGCGCGAATTTGCGGACGCCGTGCGTGGGGAACTCGACAAAGCGAAAGCGCTCGAAGCGATCGTCGAAAAACGCAACCAGACCCTACTCAAAGCCTATGGGTTGATCGCACTGGACGAATCGGATCCGACCGATTTGGCGACGCGCTACCAAGTGATTCAACGCTTCGCGAAAGAGAGCCGTCAGTTTGGGGCACAACGTCGCCAAAGCGAAAAGCGCGCCGTCGAGATTGCGCTCGACAACTTGGCCCTCACCGCCGGGTTTAGCGATCGCACGCGACTCATTTGGCGCCTGGAAACGGAATTGCTCGACCAGATGGCGGCCTATTTCACACCACGCACGGTGGGAGACGTCACCGTGGCCCTCACGGTCAACCCAGACGGGAAAACGGCCCTGGTGGTGCAAAAGGGCGAGCGGGTGCTCAAGTCCGTGCCGGCAGCGATCAAAAAAGACACGTATGTCCTTGAGTGCCGAGAACGGATGACGGAATTAAACGATCAGCACCAGCGCGCTCGCTACCTCTTAGAAGAGCTGATGGAAAACCAGACGGCGATTACGGTGAAAGAGCTCACGCTGTTGACAAAGAATCCCGTGATTGCGCCACTACTTGCCTCGCTCGTCTGGGCGCATGACGCCGCGGTGGGCTTTTTCCGTGATGCTCGTTTAGTCACCGAGTGGACGACAGACGTGAATCCCGACGTGCCTCGTCTCTCCGACGATACCGAACTACGCCTAGCGCATCCCGTGGAACTTTACCGTCGGGGTGTCTGGGCAGACTTCCAGCGGGTGCTCTTTGACGCTAAAGTGCAACAACCCTTTAAGCAAGTCTTCCGTGAACTCTACCTACCCACCGACGAAGAAAAGGCGTCGACCGAAAGTCTGCGCTACGCAGGGCACCAGGTGCAGCCCGCCAAGACGGTTGGGCTTTTAAAGGGACGCTTGTGGCGAGCGGACTACGAAGAGGGACTCCAAAAGGTCTATTGGCGTGACGATATTGTGGCGACGTTTGTCGCGATGGCCGATTGGTTTAGCCCAGCGGATATCGAATACCCCACACTTGAAGGCGTGCGGTTTTATCGACGCAGTTCGGGCGAACGGTTAACGCTCTCGGCGGTGCCCGAGGTGATTTTCTCGGAAGTGATGCGCGATGTGGACTTAGTCGTTAGCGTAGCGCACGCGGGAGGTGTTGATCCCGAAGCGAGCCACTCAACGATGGAAATGCGTGCCGTGATTGCGCAACTCACCTGCGAACTGTTGAAACTCACCAACGTGACGTTCGTGGGGAACTTTGCCCATATCGCGGGCGAACGCTCGGAGTACCGACTCCACTTAGGAAGTGGTGAGGTGCACTTGAAGTCCGGCAAACACATTCCGGTCCTTCCCGTGCATTCGCAGCATAAGGGACGGATCTTCCTCCCCTTTGTGGACGACGATCCCAAGACCGCCGAGATTCTCTCGAAGATGATTCTCTTTGCTGAAGATCGTAAGATCAAAGATCCCGCGATTTTGGACGCGATTGACTAAGGGTTCAGGGCTAAGTGGGAGCCAACACTAGCGCTGTTGGCTCTTCACCGTGACGGGTTCAAAAATATAAGCGCTTTTGAAAATTGCGTCTTTGAGCGCGGTGTACTTCGCATTCATCACATACGCTTCGGAGACCGTGGCAGCGGTGCTCTGAAACCCAAGGCGAATGAGTTGGTTCGCGACTGGAATGCCAACCATGGTGCCCGCGGTGTAGGTCACGCGATTCGGATCCGTGTTTTGGGTCACAAAATCCACACGAATGGCGGGGTGACCCGCTACGTGCGTTGAGGTGGCTTGGAAGTCCAATACCTTTCCGCCCACAAAGAGGGCGCGTACGTCCGAGGCATCAGGTCCCTCAGCGAGTAGCGCCTCCCAGAGTGAGTTCCCATCCGCCTGCTGAGGGGCGGGCGTCATCAAGAGGATCGTATTGACGATGGCCTCCCCATCAAAGCTGTAGCGCATCGAAAGGATATCGGGATTCGTCGCGGTGTCGGCCGTGCGCCAGGCGCCAGGAAACGTCATTCGAATATCGGGCAATGAGTCGGGGGATGGTTTCGTCTTGGGAGGAGCCACGTTAGGGGCGGAGCTCTCTTGGGCGGCCTGAGGTGCGTTCGCTCGGGCTTCGGCCGAAGAGAAAAACGCCGGATAGCGTTCCAAGCTCACTTCCGGACGATCCGAATAAATCGCTTCGGTGAGCGTTTGAAAGATGCTCACTTCCTTGGGATCAGGCACGGCCGTATGTAGGGCAAAAAGGAGGAGTCCGTCGCGCGCCGTGCGTTCGTTGAGCGTATAGCGTACGAGGAGCGGGCGTCCTTGCGTATGCAGTGTATTAACCAGTTGGTTAAAACCCTCTGTGGTGATCCCGTGAATGCTCAAGTGTCGGCGTAGTGACTCGACGGCCATGGGGAAACGCTCTTCCCAGAGGGCATTCACCTTCTTCACGTCCGACGCGAGTTCGGGGTAGGTGGTTTGGATTGCGTCGAGCACCTGCTCGCGGGCAATGACATAGCCCATGGCTTGCGTGAGACGCTGAAAGTCGCCCGGGATGTGTCCAAGCGCCCAGACGGATTGGCTCGTGAGCGAAACGAGCGCGAGTAGGGCGCCAGCAAAGGGCATCAACGCGTTGCGTGCCGTAAAGAGAGCCATGTCACACACCTCAGGGAAAGCCAAAAACGTTGCCTTGGGATGGTTTGATTGTAGCCCAAGGAGGGCGTGTGATAGGGATTAACCGCGCGTTTCTCTCACAGAGCGAGCCCTCAATGGGTGGCACTCAGAGTAGAATGGCACACAAGGCACTCATAGAACGTGAGTGATTAAGTCCACCTTTTTACTTTGACGCGTATTGACTATGCACCCCCACCGCTTTTCTCTTGCCCCTTTCACACACGGTTTAGGCAATGTCCGTTTGGCCACGCATCGCTTGGGCGTGGGGGCAGGGCTCGCCGTGTTGGCATCGTTATTGGTGGGCTGTGCCAGTACGGTTGTTCAACCAGGACCCTACCATATCCCCGAAAACGCGCTCAGTTTGCCCGTGGATTTTTCTCAGGTCTGTGTTTTAGATAACCCGGCCGTGAAAAATCCGCAATTGGTCGACGCGATTGTGGACGGCATTGTTGCCACGGGGGCCAAATACGTACCGCTTCCCTCGGATGCGGGTCCTCAGGCCTGTTCCTATGTGATGACCTATGACATCACTTACGAAGGGCGCTTAGTCAAAGCGATGACGTTTTACACGTTTGAAAACGGTATTCCCATTTATTCCGCTCGTGGAACCCCGGACGGCAATGGAGGGGTTACCTACGATATGGTGAGTGAATACGTACAACTCGTGATTGAGCGCAGTAAGAGTGGTCGCGCACGCACGGGCGGCCCTAAACCCAAACAATCCGAGGCAAAAACCTCGGACGCGACGATGCCTGCCAGCCCTAACGCCCCGTCTGCTCCCACGACCGAACCGAGTGGAAGTGGGCTCACGGAACCGATTCTGGCGACCGAAGCGGAACTCAACACACCCCACTAAGGGCATTGCCTTTTCCCTATGCGGCGCTCCGAACCTGGGCGCCTTGAGCTAGGTCAAACTCTCTTAACCGGCCCTCGTGCTCGCATCAAAATGTACCCCGGCGGACGCCACAAGCGCGGGCGACTTTGGCATAATCTCCAAACGAGAATGAGAATAAGTATTATTAACAACTCCTGATGCAAAAACTTACTTTTTGTACGGGAAAGTGCGTTATTCGACCGATCAGTCTGTTGATTAAATAAAAACGCCTTTGTAAAGGAAGCTCTGCATAGAAGCTAATTGACGTGCATATTCTCATTAAGAATCTCTACAGAGCCTGAAAAAATTGAAAATT